>JACCDO010841851.1_pt1 | contig 11415 bp, 9 predicted proteins | sample 7446101 | NCBI WGS metagenome assembly JACCDO01 (sample SAMN15323440, study PRJNA562643) | freshwater metagenome | isolation source: river surface water | place: USA:Blue River Watershed | collected 2017-08-16
ACTCATTATATATAACTTAGAACAAAAGTTATAACAAAAGTAAGAACTTTTTGTCCAAACTAAAGTTCTAATAAAGTTAATTGCGCCCAATTGAATCGAAGATTCTTTTTTTTTGTTCTATTTATATGTGTTAGTTGCCATTCAAAATTGTTATAAATAATTTTGAATGTTCGCTAACTCTTTTGGATTTAGTTCAAATTTATACTAAATTTGAACTAAAATCTATCCATATATAATAATGTTAACAGAAATATTAGAAAAATTAAATAATACTAATATAGATGATCAATTAAAAATGGATATATTATATTATATTAAAGATCTATTACCATTGCTTAATTTAGACGATATTAATATTTTACATAAATTAACTATTAATTTAATAATAAATATTAATGAAAGATATAATATTAAAAATAACAAGTTCTGGACAAAAAATAATGGTCAAGATATATCATCTTTAACTTTAACATTAATTCCATATATTAATAATTCTAATTTTGATAAAATTACTAAATTAACTGATATTATTTATAAAGGACCTGAAAAAGTTATTAGTAAGAAATTATTAGAATTTGATAGAAATACTGTTCTAAAAACATATTTCCCATATAGTAATTTTGCATTAGGATTATTAAATGAAAAAGATGATATAATATTAGAATTATATGATAAGGATGAACATATAATTTATAAATGTATTGAAAATAATTTTCTTTCTATGCTTGAAACTATTAAAATAACTAATGGAAAATTATTTGTTAATTGGTTGAATATTTATCCATTACCCAATTATAAAGAATCTAATTTATATAAACAAAGTATAGATGAAATTAATCAATTATCTTCTTTAATTAGCGGTAGCGCAATTACAGATTTAAATAAATTTTGGTCAATTCTAAATAATAATAAAGGTATATGGTTAGGTGATTATTATAATGTATTAGCAAATGGATATTATCAATCAATTAAACCAGTTAAATGGTTTTTATTTTGCACTAAATTAAATAGTAAATATTATTATGCTTTACAATATCTTGATAAAATATTAGATTTATCAACATTATTTATTTACAATGATTATAATAGTTTAACTAATAATGAAAAAAATAAATTTAGTTTTAATATTAAACAATGGTCAGCAAAATTAGAAAATAATTTACCTATTTTTATTGATATTGAATGGGAATTTAATTTAATAAAAAATTTAATTTCATTTTTAGTATGTAATTATTCAAGAAGAAAAATAATAAATAGACAAATATTAATTGATTTTCATGTTATTGATATTGATCAATTAAGAGAAGATACTGATGAAATTCAAAATATTAATGAAATTACAAATGATATATTATTAAATTCAATTAAATTATTAGAACCAGAACATATATGGAATTATTTAAAAGAATCTATTATAATATTTCAAACATCTCCATATGCAAAATATTTAATAAATGATAAAATTAATCATGATTTTTTTAATATAAGAGATGGAATAAATTTAAAAAATATTTATAATATAGCAAAATCATGCAGTCATATTACAATAAAGGATAAATATACATTTATGGGATCTAATTTGAAAACATTCTTATCTATATATATTGACAGTTCACAGAGATTATCCTCTATCTATACTGAAAGATTTTTTAATTTCTATACAAATAGTTCACTTGATTGGTTAAATATTAAAAGAAATATAGCATTACAAGAAAATGGGCCTCATAATTATGTTCAAATAATGAATAATATGTCAACTGCATGGAATGCTATAAAAATAGATTTAATTTGGGATTATTTAAGTGAAAATGGGTTATTATCTGAATTTAATTTAGATCAATTAGATTTAACAACTCAATACGTATTAGATACAAATGAACAAAATAGAATGATACAATCAAAATTAAAAACTTATTTAGAACAAAATAAACAATATTTTAATTGTAATTATTTTATGACTAATAAACCATATAATGAATTAAAACATGATTCTATAAAATCATATTTAGAAATATTAACTGAATCTATGGTTTTCTATACTTTTTATGCAAATGATTGGATATCTCAATTAAATTTTTTTAATCATTATATAAATCATTCTATTTTATATATTACTGGATCTACAGGCACGGGTAAATCAACACAAATTCCAAAATTATGTTTATATGCTTTAAAAATGTATGATTATAAAAATGCCGGAAAAGTTATTTGCACACAACCACGTATTCCACCTACAGTTGACAATGCAAAACGTATTTCAATTGAAATGGGATTAAATATAATAGATACTATTGATAATAAAGAATATAAAAGTAATAATTATTATATTCAATATAAACATAATAAAGATAGTCATATTAAAACACGCACTAATCATTTAACTTTAAAAATGGTTACTGACGGCACATTATTAGAAGAAAGTATTACAAGTCCATTATTAAAAAATAGAATAATGGGAAAATATGAAGAAAATGAACAAAGTTATTTTTATGATACTGAAAATATGTATGATATTGTTATTGTTGATGAAGCTCATGAACATAATACTAATATGGATTTAATTTTATCATTAATGAGACAAACATGTATTTATAATAATTCGGTAAGATTATTAATTGTATCTGCTACTATGGATGATGATGAACCTATTTATAGAAGTTATTATAAATTAGTAAATGATAATCTAGTATATCCAATAAAATCTCCAATTATGGATAGACGTTTAGGTGATAATTTTATAGAATCATTATATTTAGATAGAAGACTTCATATATCAGTTCCTAAAATATCATATTCTTATAAAATAACTGAATACTATGATGAAGAAATTGAGAAATTATTTTTAAAAAATAATTTAATTAAAGATACAACATTTAATGCCATGAAAGAAAATTCGAAATTAGCTCAACAAAGAAGTTATGATGTTATTAAAAAAATATGTGAAACTACAATTAAGGGTGATATATTATTATTCTCTACTGGTGAGGAAGAAATTAAACAAGCTGTAAATGAATTAAATAAAATTCTACCAAATAGTGTTATTGCTCTACCATTTTATTCAAGAATGCACTATAAATATAGGGATATAATATCAAACATACATATAGCTGTTTCGAAAATTAAAAATAAAAAATCAAATATTGTAAAAGAATGGGCAGATGAATATATAGAAGTTGATGATATACCAGCTGGGACATATAAAAGAGTAGTAATTGTTGCAACGAACGTAGCAGAAGCATCTATAACAATAGAAAGTTTAAAATATGTAGTTGATACTGGTTATTCAAAAGTAAATAGATATGATGATAATACAGATTCATCAAATTTAAATATAGAATTTATTTCAGAATCAAGTAGAATACAAAGAAAAGGTCGTGTTGGAAGAGTAAGTGATGGTTTTATGTATCATATATATGGTAAAAATAAAAGATTAAATGTAAAACCAAAATATGGAATAACAATAACAGATTTTCATACTCAATTTATAAGATTATCAAATATAGATATAAATAAAGTTGGATTTCCATTATGGGAACATGAATTAAATCCAAATTTATATAATAATTTTATTAAATATAATGAATTAATTAAAGACAAAAAAATTTCTAAAAAAAATATTGTTACTTATGGAATTGATAATATAATTACAAAACAATATTTAATATTAGGTAATCCTATGCCTTATTATTATTATCTTTATTTTAATGAATTAAATAAAGATAAATTACCAAATTATTTGATAAGATTAGAAGATGGTTATTCAGCAAATCAATTAATAGATAAAGAAGGTAAATTATATATAATACATCCATTTGAAAATTCAATAAAAAGAAATATAATGGGAGATATAATAGAAGATAAAAAAATAGAAATTCATAAATGGGCAAATTCAATGTTAATAAATGTTAAAAATAAATTATTATATGTTCCTCTTGAATATAACAATGCTAGAGATTTTATATTTTATTCTAGAACATTACTTTTTGATCAAATAAATAATGTAATTAAAATAACTACATTTGAAGAAAAAGATGCAAGTATTTTATTATATGCAAGTGGATATAATGTATTATATGAAATGTGTCAAGTAATTACAATGATAAAAGCTATAAATAATAATATTTTATCAATAATGTTACAAGATGGTAAATTTACAAAATATGATGAAAATATAAATATATTTGGTTCTGATTCAGATATAACATCAATTTATAATATAACAAAAGTTCTTAAGAATAACTTATCTGATTTATATATTTATTCAATTTATTCAAAACCTCATATATTAGAACAATTTAGAAATGAATATAATATTATATTAAAAGAATATAGATCTAAAAATTATAATAATATAAAAGATTCATTAAATATTATGAATGCTCTTTATCATAATGGTAGATTAGATTCAAATAAAGGATTTTTAACCTGGCTAAAATCTTCAACTACATTTAGAAAAAAATTATCAACTAATATTTATAATAATAGATCAAAAATAAAAACATTATGCGAACAATTCTATTTAAATTATAATACTGTTCTTATATTTTATAATTTATTAATTGATAATATTATTAAAATATTAACAGCTGATTTAGAATTTGATGAAAGTTATAATCTAGTAAATCCATTTAAATGGGCTGAAAAAATTAAACCAAATTTAATGAAAATAGTTACAACAAATACAATTGAAGAAAAATTAAATTTATGTTTTTTCTTAACCCAGCCTTTATATTTTTCTGTATTATTTAATGATAAATATATTAATATGAGCACGAAAGAATGTAATATAAAACCATTTATACAAGATAAATATAATACATTATGTTCTAGTATTGGAAGTTATATTGGTTATTATAGTTATAGTAATAATTTTATGTCAATTATTTATAATATTGATCCAAGTAAAATAAGCTTTATTCATCCAATTTATTATAATCCATCTAATATTAAAAATATTTATTATTATAATAGAGAAATTAAACAATATTCTAGTAAAGCATGGGATAAATTAATTTATAATGTTAATAACTCATTTTCATTATTATCATTTGAAAGATTTCCATTAAATACAAATGAATTTCCTGTTATTCAAGAATTTATAAAACAATACAAGAATAATAAAAAAGATGATAGAAAATAAAACAACCTACGGTTGAATTGAACTCATCAGCTAAAGCGTCGTCCCTTAATTTTTATAAAAATTGATATTTCTATACAATATAGATATATTTGTTTATAATAAAAATGGATATAGATTTAATATATGAATTAGATTCACCTGATACAAATCAGAGAGAAGTGGTTACTGTTCAATTAAAGGGTATTATTATTAATTATGAAAATAATAATTATATTATAAGTGTTCATCAAGGTTTGCCAATTAAAAAAATTATTGTAAATGATAAAGAATATATTAAATATATTTATTGTGCATGGAATGATCTTATTATTATTCCAATTGATGAAATTATTCCCGATACATTTGTTTTTAAACAGTTTGTTAAAAAACAAATGGATTTTAATAATAATTATATTATTAATACTCATACTGCGAAATTTATTAAAAGTTCATTTGTTCCAATTAAAATGATTCCAAATAATCCATGCATTATGTATAATATTTTTAAATGTAAAGAAAATATTAAACCAGGACAAGCAATTATATATAATAATAAATTATGTGGGGTAACATGTAAATTTGAAAATGATCATGTATTTGCAATTCCAATTAATTATATTATTAAAAGTTTAACAAAAAAAGATAATAAAAATATTTATACAATTCCTCATGATTTAAATTCTATTACTAAAATAAACAATAATAAAATTGTATGTGGAAAAATTTATTGTCAATATCATAAAGCTTATATCACACCTGAATGTTTTATTGCATTTTATGGTGATCAAGATTATAAATTTAGTATAATTATTAATAATATTACTCGTGTAATTAATTCTGAAATATTTAGTAATCCCATTATGGATAATTCAGACTCCTTTATTATTAGAGATAATACTATTAAATTAACTAGTGGATTATTACATTATTTAAAAATTATTGGTGAACAATCATTAATTAAATTAATTTTTACTAATTCTAAAGATATTAAATTTAATGATTATATTATTGTTTAAGATTACTTCTTTTAATTAAAATATTTCTTTCAATGTTACTTATTTTATGTTCAATAATATCATCAGAACAATAAGTATTATAATTAATACTTTCACTATCAGTATTATTATTACTTTTTGCAAGTTCTTCTATTTTTAAAAGTGTCTTTTCTGATAATAATTTTAAATCAAAAAAAATACCATTATCATTATGTGAATAATTACATTCACCTGATGATTGCAATTCATTTTGTGCCAAATAAAATATTTCTTTTAATATATTCTTATCTTTAATTTTTTTTATTAAATCATTTATTTTGAGAATTCTTTCTCTATCCATATAAAAGTAAATATAATTTAATTTAATTAAATAAACCTATTGTTAAAAACAACTAGAATAATATAATTGCACATAACCCAAATGTTATAATTCAACATTATAAGATACACTCAGTATTGTATATTTATATTCATGACGTTCTAAATTATATTTTTTACAATTGGGTAATGTGCAATTTAAATGTGCTGCATTTGAATTGCAAACCCAAAACTGTTTGCTACAATTATTACTTAAATCACAATAATCTGAACCATAATTAATATTAGGAATTGGTAATAATTTAGTAAAATCATAATTATTATAATATTTATTATCAGATGGCACGTGTATAATATATTTATTAATAAAAGAATTATATTTACATTCATTATCAGAACACCATACTTCATGATCTAAAATTTCTAATTTTGCTTTAATTTTAATTTTCATTATTATAATATTATAAGAATAATTTGTTTTTATGGATTAATATCATCTTTTTGAGTATATGATTTAGTTGGATATTTCCAATTTATTGGTTTAAATACCCATTCATCTTTATCAAATATTTTAGTTAATCCGCCTTTAGGGTAATTATATGTAATATCATAATTAAAACCTTTCATTTTCTTAGTAGATCTTTTAATTAAATTATTACATACTATTTGATGAGTAACAATAACAATATTATGTTTAGAATTTAAATTTTCATTTACTAATTTAGTTATAAATCTTTTAACTCTTTTTGAAACATTAGATTCATCTTCTGGATAAACATGATCTGATGCTTCCATACATCCAGTATAATGCATATTGCAATTAAATTGTTCTGCAATATAATCTGGTAAAGTAATTTTATATGATTTAACTGGAATTAAATGAGGATGTTGAATTTCAGCTAAACTATTATCAACATTTATTTTTAAATTTTTATGTTTAGAATATGGTAAAATTGTTTGTAAAGTTCTAATAAAAGGAGAACTATAAATTGTATCTATTTCACAATCAGCTAATGAATCAACTAATTTAATTGAATTATCCATACCATCTTTTGTTAATGGTGAAAAAAAAGTAGCATCCATAGTTCTATCTTCATGTCTTAATATATATATTTTCATTATTATAATAATATATATATTTATAAAACAATACCTTTAGGTATTGTTTTATAAATTTAATCGGGATTGCTATTATTATTGGGCACATTGGAACCATTTTTAATGGTCTAATTGAATCTTCAATTCTATTTATTGTTGGGCACATTGAACGCCTTGTGGAATTTCATTAAATTCTTCTTGTTGTTGTGTGGGTTCTTCGACTTCTACGGGATTAACTGTAATACACTTACTAGCATTCTTAATTAAATTTTGTTCTTTAGTATATTCTGATAAATGAGCCTTAATTAATAATTTTTTAAGAATATTATTTTCATTTTCATCTAATCTATCTAATTTAGGCATACATGTATTAATATTTACATATAAATCACCACCAATACCTTCATTATATATTTTCATTGTTGTTTTCATACTCTTTATCATATCATCATATTTAATTAATATATTACGACCATCTAAATGTGTAATTAATTTATTAAAACCATATAATGATTGAAATAATCTTAATTTAAGATCTATATGTAAATCTTTTCCATTTCTTTTAAATACCGGGTGAGGTTGTTCTTTTAATAATATAACTAAATTTGTTTTTCCTGTTTTTAACTGATGACCTTTATTTTCAATAATAATTCTATTATTATTTACCATATTTCTATTTAATTGAAGTTCAAATGTTTTGTCTTTTAAAATAAACTTATGACCATTGCATTCATCGCATAAATTAGAAGATTTATTACCTTCTCCAGTTCCTTGACAATCATTGCATGGTGCCATTAACTGTTGAACCATTGGGCCTTGTCTAATCATTCTAACACTCATACCACGACCATTACATGAAGGGCATTCATGTTTTAAACCATCTTTAGAACCATAACCATTACATGTTTGACATGATGATTTTTGTTCATATTTAATTTCTATCTTTTTATTATTATATAATTCTTCTAAAGTAACTAATTGTTCTATGATACAATCTTCTTGTCTTTGACGTCTCATGCCTGGCATGCCAGGCATACCTGGCATATCTGGCATACCATGCATGCCAGAAAACATACTAAATATATCACGTGGATCAAAATTTGATGGAATATTTTCATCAATCGTTCCAAATTTATCATATTGAGAACGTTTTTCCGCATCAGTTAAAATAGTATAAGCTTCAGATATTTTACGAAATTTTTCTGTAGCTTCTTCAACTCTAGTAGGATTTTTATCAGGATGCCATATTTTAGTTAATTTTTTATATGCTGATTTAATTTCTTGTTCAGTAGCATCCGGTTTTATTTCTAATTCATCGTAGAGTTTTGTATCTTTTACCATTAATATATTAAATTTTATTTATTTAAAAGATTATATTATTATTATTATAATGAACGTTTTAATTGAGGGTGACAGAAGTGTATTTCTATCTAAATCTGCAGTTGATAGATTTAAAAAGGATATTAAAGAATTAAATCAAAATTCAAAATGTGATGCTATAAATAGTTCGAAATATTTAAAAGAAGGTTATGTTTTTAAAACTGTAATTGAAAATGATTCAATTAAAGTAAATATTATTAGTTTAGAACAAGAAAAAGAAGAAATGTTACTTAAACAAAAAGAAGAATCCCGTAAACAATTACGTGATAAATTAAAACAAATGCGAGACAATAAAACTGGACAAGTTCGTAAACATTTAGAAACTTTAAAGAGAACAATTCCTGAGAATATTTACAAGAGTTATTATAATTTAATTCGTAATTTTCAGATGCCAAATATTCCAGCTCCTGATGATGTAATTAATAATGTTGATAAATATAGAACTCAAGTTGCTACAATTATGGGATTAGGTGGAAGAGTTAGCAATGATCAACGTGCAAGTGTTTATATTAAAAAATATTTTAATGATCTTGGTCAGTTTTTAGGTATTGAACCAATTGATATTAATAAAATATCTGAAGGTATGGCACAAAATAAACAAGTAGTTAATAATGATGATACTGAAACTGAGGATGAAGATGATGTGCCTGAATTAATTCAAGCTGATTAATTTTAATTAAAATTTACACCACCTAAATATGCTCTACATTTTTTATCGCAATATACTTGATCTAAATTAAAATATTGAGCAATAAAATGAACAACAATACCTATTATAAAAAATATTAAATAAGTTTTTAAAGTATTATATTTTTTCTTTTTCTCTTTATCTAAAACAAGATTAATTGACACAAATGCAATTACAACAGTTACTAAACCAACAAGTAAATATAATATAAACATTATATTAATTTATAAAATAAATTCATTTATAAAATAAATTCATTAGGATTTATTTTATAAAATTAAATGACATGGCATGATTTACATGGCATGATTTACATGGCATCTAAATCATTTGTTTTTTCTTCCATTTGCTCACCCTTTGCAACAATTTCTTTCTTAAAACGCATAGCAAGATAGCCATTTGGTGTATATTTAAGTTTAAGCATCTTATCAAAATAATCATATAATGATTTAGTCTTGGGTAATACTGAACCTTCATGTTCATCCTTAAACCACATCTTAAAATGATTATTCATTTCTTTCTTCATTACAGTATCACGCTTATCAGTAGTATGTTCAATACATGTTTCATAATATTCACGGAATACATCTTGTTCGCGACGATATTGATCTGTGCTTGATGTAACTTCTGGTGGTTCAGGAATTTTATGATCAACATCATACATTGTAGTATATAAGTGAATTAAGTAACTTGCAAATGCAGGAGCCCATGTCTTAATCTTTGATTTTAATGTTGTATCTAATTTAAATTCATACTTGTTATTAGGATCAGGATTTTCAACGAATTTAGACATAAAATCAATAACACGGACACGGCGCCATGTGCCTCCATCAGTTGATTTAATTTCAGGAAGTTCATTAGTTGTCATAAATTGTTTAAGTTGAGGACGAATTTCAATTGGTTCTTGGAATAAACCACGAACCATAAAACGATCATTACCAGAAATTTCTTTAAAAATACCTACATTTAATTCTTCATTCTTACCCGGTTCTTGATAAACACCGCAACGAGGACCCTTCATACGAAGTAATTCAGGAGATGCAGCATTAGAACTATTACGTTTGCTTGTAATAATTGTAATAGGACAAGAAATATAATAGTCACCAAGTGCATCAGAAACTAATTGAAAAGTTAAAGATTTACCATTACTACCACTACCAGTGCAAAAGTAAAAGATTTCTTCGCGATTTTCACCAGATACACATGTTGATAAACGAGTTAAGAAATAATCACGAACTGCTTTAATTGGTAATACTTGTTCAAAGAATGAATAAATTTGTTTAGCATAAGGATTATTATCATTCCATTTAATATATTGTTGATTTGTTGATAAGGAAATATGATCATCTGGTTGACCTGCACGAAATTTACGAAGCTTAAGATCATAAACACCATTATCAAATCCGATTAAATTATGATTTTCATCTAAACGTTTAATAAACATATCATCAAAAAAGATATATTTTGCTTCTTTCATTACCTTTTCTTTAAAATTAATATCCATTAAATGTTTAGCAATATCATTATAATGTTCTGCCTTTTCAATTAAACCTTTCTTATCATTAGATGGTGCAGACATTGCTTCATTATTACATTTAGTGCTCATTTCAATATAATAGTTTGAAAAATCACTAGACATTAATGTAATTAAAGCACCACCATTTACACATTTCACCCAGCGATGATTTGTAAAATGATACCAAATATTATTTTTAACATCTGCGCATACAAAACGATCATAATACTTGGAATAAAGTGCTTTGGCAATCATGAAAGTATTACTAACATGATTTTTTTTAAGATTATCTTCAAATTCT
>JACCDO011126928.1_pt1 | contig 11415 bp, 14 predicted proteins | sample 7446101 | NCBI WGS metagenome assembly JACCDO01 (sample SAMN15323440, study PRJNA562643) | freshwater metagenome | isolation source: river surface water | place: USA:Blue River Watershed | collected 2017-08-16
ACAAACATTTATGTACGAATCGCTACCTCATTCGAACTATTGTGCGCGCGCAATTAGTTTATTATTTGTTCAATTTCATGTTCACGATTTGGAATATTGTCGCCATGTTTTTGTTGTTTAAAAATGTAGATTGGAATCATAAAGAGAATTTAACCTATGCAGAGTCACTGATGTATTCAGGTACCTACTCACTCACCTACTCACTCACTCACTTATTCATTTATTCACAGGTTATGTGAGTACATTAGTCCTGGAAATCCCTTATGCAGCTGCAATAGCATGGTATGGTAGTGATTTATCATTTCTAACGGATGAAATTAATGACGACGGTATCTTTGCTGAACCAAATGTGGATCCCTCTACTGTGGTAGACATGTCTGACCTCACCTTTACTCGCTTGTTACTAAAGATCATAGCCATTCCTTTGACATATGGTTTGCAGTTATATGACCTTGTTAATGCAATCAAACGAGCTTTAATACGATTTTATCATGAGCGAACAGCAGCTGAAGCAAGACGAAAAGAAGAAGAAAAAATGAAAGGAACAAAGAAAAATAAAGGATTATTGCGTCGAATAACCAAGACAATATCCCGTAGGTGTGGATGGGTCATGGAGTACTGTCCATGTCGATTGATGTTGAAACATGTGACACCGTCCTCTGCATCTGGTGGGGTAACAGATAATGCGAATACATATGGAGCGCAGTTACAGTTGCAAAGTTTAAATAATGATAATAATAATGAGGTTACTTTCACGTGATGAGATATATTCACTCACTCACTCACTTACTCTCTCATAGGTACTAGCCTCAGCACCAGTGTTGGATAATGTAGCTGTTGATATAAATCCTGTTGAATACAATGAGCAAAAGGTTGAACCCCAGTTGGATGTGGTATTAACACTAGATATGTTCAAGCAGCAATGGAGTACCGTCCCTATTGCAGGTGCATTTCAAACACGATTGAAAGAAATGCCAGAACGTGAAGTAGTAGTGCGTCATCTAGAGAATCAAGGCACTCACTTACTCACTCACTCACTCATTCACTTACTCACTTACTTACTTACTTACTAACTTATTTGCAGGATTTTATATAGTGTTTTGTTGCAACACTCCTAATGAAAGCAGTCCCGATGTGGAAATAGGACTGTGTAATATACGGAATAACGAGCAAGATGCCTGGTTTCTTGCCAGATTTTTAATATCACCACAAAATTTTAGTGCTGTTATGAAAGCATCAGATGTAACGAATGAAAGTGATCAAAATCCAATGGTAACTCACTTACTCAATTACTTACTCACTTACTTACTTACTTACTTACTCACTTACTTACTTATGCAGAAAAATGATACTGTCAAGAAATATGTGCGTCTTTTTCAATTTGCAAAGATATTAAAAATGGACACATCAACCGCCACATAGTGCGTGTGTTCTTCGTAAAGGAATACCGTGATACACACTGTAATTTGTTGTCTTAACTGTAAATATGTCGAATTCTTCTAATGATGGCCGCCGGTATGCAGCAGAAAAAAATTCCCAAAATTTTCGCCTCTGGATCTTTCCCCTTTCCCTCAAAAGAATCCAACAGAAAGAAGGAAGCTCTGGTGCTACTAATTTATAAGGACTAAATTAAGAGTATTGGAGCTTAGATAATTAACTTGATCTTCAAATTGAAGTAAATAGTATGATATTGTCGCTTTTGCTTCTTCTTTGTCAAGTTATGATGAAGGGAGTAAAAGGAACATTGGCGTCTCCTTTTATGAACCCTACAAGTGCCCCCTTGATGACCCCAAGTCCACTGACTCCAAGTACCCAGACTCCAAGTACAATGACCGTAAGTACACTGCTTCCATTTGCACTGAGTCCAAGTATAATGACTCCTAATACACTAACTCCAAGTCCAATTACCAGTACTACGTCTCCTTCCACAGGTTTTCCTAGTCTAAGTCCGAGCTCTGTGTTTATAATGTCGACGGTTGTTGGAACTGGAACTGCTTCTTATAGTGGTGATGGAAATGTTGCATCGTCTGCTACATTATATACGCCATATGCAATTGCTTTTGATGCATCAGGTAAACCTTAATTATATCCCTTTCCGCTCTTAGTATTACCCTAAACGCCCACTAGATAATTTATATATAGCGGATACTTTCAATCACCGTATCCGCAAGATGACTATTTCAACCAGTATTATTACCACTATTGTTGGTGGTACAAGTAGTGGCTTTAGTGGTGATAATGGACTAGCTTCATCGGCATCTTTATATTACCCAAGCGGAGTAGCGCTTGATGCGTCAGGTGTGCCACTTATTTACTTACTCACTTACTTGCTTACTCACTCACTTATTTACTCACTCACTCTCTCTCACACACACTTATTTGTATAATTTTCATTTCATTCTACAAGGCAACGTGTATATAAGTGATACTTTCAATCAACGTATCCGCAAGGTGTTAGTTTCAAGCAACAGTATTATAACCACACTAGCCGGCACTGGATCTAGTGGCTTTAGTGGTGACAGTTCACCAGCAGCTCTCGCTAAAATAAACAACCCATATGGAATCACTCTAGACTCGGCAGGTAATTTGTACGTCTGTGATACTTATAACAATCGTGTACGCAAGGTAGCGACCTCCACTAGTATTATTACAACTATTGCGGGATCGGGTTATACTGGAATGAACACTGGCAGTTACTCTGGTGATACTGGACAGGCCACATCTGCTGCATTGAACTGTCCTATGTCAGTTTCTCTTGACACGGCAGGTACACTTTATAGCCGTTTACCTTATGTGTTACCTTTATTACTCATTATTCATTCCTAGGTAACGTGTACATCGCGGACGCTTATAACAATCGTATCCGCAAGGTAACGGTCTCAACAGGGATTATCGACACAATCGTTGGTAGTGGAGGGACTGGTACAAGTGGAAGTTACACTGGTGATGGGGGATTAGCTACCTCTGCGACTCTGTTCTATCCTTACGGTGTTGATGTAGACGCATCAGGTTAATTGATTGCTACTCTTTGTTCATATTCTCTTGTATTACTTCACACCCTTTTACAGGTAATATATACATCACGGATTATTATAATGATCGTATCCGCAAGGTAACTATCTCCACCGGTACAATCAACACAATAGCTGGTACAGGTAGTGGTAGTTTTAGTGGAGATGGAGGAGAAGCTACTGCTGCTGCATTGAAGAGTCCCTATGGATCCGCCCGTGATTCAGCAGGTAATATATACATCACTGATAGCTATAACAACCGTATCCGCAAGGTGACGATATCAATGGGTAGTCCAAGGTATATTCGCTTATGACTATGCACTCTTACACTGTCTTATTTCACTTATTAAATTGTAGTATTTCCCCAACAGTACTCACACCAAGTCCAACTGCAAGTAACGGCTATTTAATAACAACTATTGCGGGAGCTGAATTTGCTACTTATAGTGGTGATAGTGGTCAGGCAACATCTGCATCATTAAATTATCCTTATGGAGTTGCACTTGACTCGTCAGGTAACGTGTATATCGCAGATTCCCACAACCATCGTGTCCGCAAGGTGACAATCTCCACGGGAATAATCACTACAATAGCTGGGAAAGGAGGAACGGGTAGTCTTAGTGGGGATGGAAGTGATGCATCAAGTGCGTTCTTGTACTATCCACAAGGGGTCGCACTAGACTCATCAGGTAAGACAAGCACACTTCCTACCACCACTCGCAAGTATTTACTCTTCTTCACTTCATTAGGTAATATTTACATCGCAGATACTAGTAACCATCGTATCCGCAAGGTAACGATCTCAACAGGGATCATCAATACCATCGCGGGTAGTAGCACAAGTGGTGGCTATAGTGGTGATAACGACGCAGCTACTTCTGCTAATTTACTTTTTCCCACCGGAGTCACAGTAGATACATCAGGTAACGTCTACATCGCGGACACCAATAACAATCGTATCCGCAAGGTGACAGGAGCACCCAGTGCTATTTCCACTGTTGCCGGAAAAGGTAGCATTGGTTATGGCGGGGATAACGGAGCTGCCACATCTGCTAGTATCGCCTATCCACAGCGAGTAATAGTCGACTCAGCAGGTAATTTGTACATCGCCGACACGGATAACTACCGTATCCGCAAGGTGACAATCTCAACAGGGATTATTACCACCATCGCAGGTAACGGAGGCACTGGCAGTTACTCGGGTGATGGAGGAGCTGCCACATTGGCTTTATTAAATTATCCAACTGGACTCGCGCTTGATTCAACAGGTTCCCGCTTACTGATTTCTTTTTTGTTCTTCTTGTTTCCTTATAACTTCTTATCTAGGCAACGTATACATCGCGGATCAATCTAATCAATGCATCCGCAAGGTGACGATTTCAACAGGTATAATGTCAACAGTAGTTGGTACTGGTTCTGCTGAATTTAGTGGTGATGGTGGTGCTGCTTCATCTGCATCTGTATACAATCCCGCGGCAGTTGAAGTTGATTCTGCAGGTATCCTTAGTTATCCACACCTTTAACAGCTGCATATTACTCCTATTTCACTCACTAGGTAACTTATACATCGCGGATCAAAATAATCACCGCATCCGCAAAGCAACTCTGGGTGGCACGACAAGTCCCAGGTAATCCTTTTAAATCAGCACAATATTCACCTCCTTATACTTATCTACTAATAACTCTAGCTTGGTACCAACAACTGCGGTACAACCGTCGTTAATCCCTACCATGCTCCCAACCACGAGTCCATCTATTAGTCCGAGTACCGTTTACCTAATATCAACGATTGCTGGAACTGGTACCGCTGGTTTTGGTAGTGATGGAGTGGCAGCCACATCTACTACTTTATTTGGGCCTCATGGTGTCACTGTAGATTCATCAGGTAACGTGTTCATCGCTGACACAAGTAACAGTCGTATCCGCAAGGTAACGGTATCAACAGGAATAATAACCACGTTTGCAGGCTCTGGGTCTTTTAGTTTTTCTGGTGATAGCGGGCAAGCTACGTCTGCGGGATTGAATTCCCCTAAAGGACTCGCTGTTGATTCAGCAGGTAATGCGTACATTGCTGATACTTATAACAATCGTATCCGCAAGGTGACAACAACGGGTGTTATCTCCACCATTGCGGGAAATAGTATGTTTGGTAGTTTTGGTGGCGATGGAGGAGCTGCAACCTCGGCATTACTGAACTACCCTTCCACTGTTGCTATCGATGCATCGGGTAACGTATTCATCGCGGATCAAAATAACAATCGTATCCGCAAAGTGACTATATCCACGGGGATTATCAGTACCATTGCGGGTAGCAGCGCTCTTTCTGGGTATGACGGCGATGGAGGAGCTGCAACCTCGGCATTGTTGTACAACCCATTTGGTGTTTCCCTAGACTCTGCAGGTAATGTGTACATAAGTGATAGTAATAACAACTGTATCCGCAAGGTGACGATCTCCACAGGGATTATTACCACCATCGCAGGTACTGGGACTGCTTTCTATAGCGGTGATAACGGTCCTGCAACGTTAGCAACCATATACCTGCCATATGCTATCTCGTTGGACTCATCAGGTAACCTGTACATCGCCGATTCTTTGAATCAACGGATCCGCAAGGTTGACACGACGGGTGTCATCACTACTATAGCAGGTAGTAGTTCAAGTGGGGGCTACAACGGTGATAATATGGCTGCTACATCTGCTACATTACAATCTCCTTACGGTGTTGCCGTTGACTCAAAAGGTAACGTGTATATTGCTGAGTATAGTAACAACCGCATCCGTAAGGTTGCTACTTCTACAAGCAGTCCCAGTATGAGTCCCACGTCGTCAGTGCCAGTAACTCTTGCTCCTTCTACTAGTTCAGATACTATTCTTATTACAATAGCTGGTAGTAGTGTAGTTGGTAGTTATGGTGGCGATAACGGGCTAGCTACATCGGCTAACTTGAATGTTCCATATAGTGTGGCTGTTGATTCATCAGGTAACTTATACATCGCGGATTGTAATAATAATCGTATCCGCAAGGTAATGGTCTCAACGGGGATTATCACCACTGTCGCCGGTAAAGGAGCTGCTGGTTTCAGTGGCGATAACGGTCCGGCGACAGTTGCGGAGTTCAATCTTCCTTATCAGGCTGTAGTTGATGCTTCGGGTAATATCTACGTCTCTGATATTTATAACAATCGTATCCGCAAGGTGACGGTCTCCACAGGGATTATCACTACCATTGCCGGCAGCAGTACAAGTGGCAGTTACTCAGGTGACAATAGTCAAGCAACAGCGGCTTGTTTGTATTATCCAGAGGGATTAGTCCTAGATTCGTCAGGTAACGTGTATATCGCAGATAGTATCAATAGTCGTATCCGCAAGGTGACAGTCTCTACAGGGATTATCACGACCATCGCCGGTAATGGAGCATCTAGTTACTCTGGTGATACCGGTCAAGCAACAGCTGCATCATTGCAATACCCACAAGGAGTCACTCTAGATGCAGTAGGTAATGTGTTCATCGGGGATACTAATAATCATTGTATCCGCAAGGTGACAGTCTCCACAGGGATTATAACCACATATGCGGGTACGGGGACTGCTAGCTATTCCGGTGATAACGGTTTCGCAACATCTGCAGGATTGAGCAGTCCCAAAGGCATCGCAATTGACTCGTCAGGTAACTTGTACATCGCCGATACTGTGAATCAACGGATCCGCAAGGTTGACACAACGAGTGTAATCACTACTATAGCAGGTAGTAGCACAAGTGGCAATTACAATGGTGGTAATATAGCTGCTACATCGAGTTATTTGAATTATCCTTACGGGGTTGCAGTTGACTCAACAGGCAACGTTTACATCGCTGATACCAGTAATAACCGCATCCGCAAGATTATTCCATCTACAAGTAGTCCGAGTACTATTCCGTCTATAACCCCAACAACGTCAACGCCTAGCAATAGTCCCTCGTTTCAACCCAGTTTAACACCGACGATGACGCCAAGCAAGACTCCTACTACATCACCTAGTACGAGTCCTACTGTACAACCCTCATCCAATCCTAGTGTAACACCGACGATGACGCCAAGCAAGACTCCCACTACATCACCTAGTACGAGTCCTACTGTAATACAACCCTCATCCAATCCTAGTGTAACACCGATGAGGGTGCCAAGCTACGTCCCTTCTCTAGCTCCATCTACATATCCCACTTATACATCAATAGCTCACGTGTATTTTCTGGCAACTCATGGGTTAATAGGCGTAACGGCGTCTCTTTACTTGAATAACGAGGCATCTAACGACGCCGTGTTTATGCAGACGGTGGCGAGTGTAATAGGATATGACAGCAATATATATGATGTCCGCATATTATCAGTTACTGATTCTCTTTCTCTACCAACGACTACTTCAAGTCGGTCACTAGGTACCTCCGTTGGGATGATAATGAAGTACAGTGTAACTACATCATCGCGTCTTTTTAATAGCACAAATCTGGCTATAACTAGCTTTATGCAGGCACTCAATGCGTCTGTCTTGACGGGGGAATTCGACAGAGAGCTGCACTCGAATGCAGCTACTAATGGTGCTACTGACTTACTAGGAGTTAATACGGATTATGTAATACTCACCACTGCATCTCCAACCTCATCACCTACCTCCACGCCCACTTCCTCGCCTACAAAAAAGGATATTGTAGCCGTTAATTTGTTAGAAGTTCCACTGGATAGTGAGGTGGCAAGAGTGAAGGTCAAGTACTATCTCGGTGCGTTCGTCGGTTATTTCTTGACTATTTACGTCTGCTTGTACTTATACTCACTCCTGCGGTACGGTAATGTCACTGCAAGGAAGCTATATGATGCCGCATATCAGTCCGAGGAGTACATCCGCAGCAGCGCAATCACTGGTGAGAACAAGAATAATGTGTCCATCCTCTCGGATTTGTATATAAAGAATATCCTGGTACAAAACGCAATAAGAGCTGATGATGAGTTAAAGCAAGTGAAAAAAACTGCACCGCATATAGATATGGATGATAAAGAAAACATGAAGAACAAGTACTCGAAGGGATACCGCGAGTATGTTGATCAACGACGCACGCTTCTCGGCTGTAGTGCTTGTCTATACCCAGATGGATGTGAAATGAGGGTCCCATGCAGGAGTAGCGAGACAGTCTTCCCACCAGGTCGCGTGGAGAACATACTCCTCTACATCTGCTACAACCATCCGTTATTCTCGTGCTTCTACTTCATGGACGGGTCCAAGCTAGGTGCGCATGGCACACGCATCCTCTATATCGGTAAATTTATTGTTGTGTTTGTGATGTACCAGTTTTCCAACATGTTGCTGCAGTACTTCATGTTAGATGGACACGGTCTAGGCACACTCATCAACTTGTTCATCATCACACCGAGCGCGATGTCTGTTGGGTTGTTACTCAAGTACCTGTACACCTGCCCCTTCACCGAGACAGTAGAGTTCCAGCGTAAGTACGCCAAGTATCAGGCTCTTGTTCTCTTCCTCGGTCGCCTTGCTATCGTCCCCATCATGTTTATCATGTGTATTTCACTGTTCTTTGCGTGTCTCTTCAGCAGCGGTCACCGCATTCCCGCCATACTTGTCAAATTCTTCTTCAATGTACAACTTTATGGTGTATTACTTGAGGTAGTAAAGGCTGCGCTCTTATTTGTTGATAATTACTACTACCAACTGTCTCTCTTTGGTGTGTTGGATATCTTATGCATCGGTAAGTTGTATAAGGAACGCATCATGGCAGAGCAACAAGTAGTAGGTGTTGACTACGCTTACCGCATCCACAACTACCTCTTCGGAATTATTAAAGTACAAAAGATACTCAACAGAGACGATGCTATCAAGGCCACGTGGATCACTGTAGGTGCAGACGATCAGTACGACGTAGAGATGAAAGGTGACGATCGATCCAGTGGTTTTGTGGTGCAAAATCCGTTGGCTTTGGCCCATGTAACAACCAACACAGCAGTTGTTCATGAACAAGATGACGCAGAGCGAGAGTATATCACTAATAATATTCCTTTTTCAAGTGTACTTCCTATTCCTATTGTTACTGAGCATGTTGTCACTCACCACTCAGAGCCGTTACATATACAACATATCATTGCGGTGAAAGAAGAGAAAGTAGTGGAAGATGATGCAACCTTGTTCTTGGAGTACCAGAGCTTGCAGAGTCAGCATGACGAGGCGGTGTTTGATACGAATAGTAATGACGACGTGGCGATTAGCTTTGAAGAATGGAAGAGTAAAAGGAAGCAGTTCAAACAAGGTATGCACTCACTCACTCACTCACTCACTCACTCACTCACTCACTCACTCACTCACTCACTCACTCACTCACTCACTCACTCACTCACTTACCCACTCACTCACTTACTTTCTTGCGTGTGTAGGTACTCGTGGCTCGTTTGTCAAAGCATTCCAGATGTTTGAAGAGAGGGAACAACTCGCGCGAGATCATCTTGATCACTCTGCAAGTGTTGCTAACGCCATGCATCTATATAAAGGTAACAATGTCTTGGCGAAGAAGGGTCCTGTTAAACCCAAGTAGTGAGTGAGTAAGTGCGTAAGTGCGTAAGTGAGTGAGTGAATGAGCTCTGTATTGTATATATATTATCACATAAAAATTCTATTCTTTATTGACTTTTAACAACAGTTTCTCTTCTGTACCGAATAAATCGTCAAGACTGTCATCTGCAAGGGTGCTGGAAATCGCTTGACCCACCTTCAATAGCCCAGCTGTGGCACCTTTGCGTCCCGCCAACGACTATAAATGAGTCAGTGAGTGAGTTAATGAGTGAGTTAATGAGTGAGTATAGTTGTACCTGTGAGTGGCGTTCAATCAAGGACGGCCTCGTCTTCAATGAGTCTAAGATCCGTTGTTTATTCTCTTTTATGCGCTGTAGGTACTCTTGCTTTGCTTCTTCACCCTTAGTTTGAGCATCTTTTACTTCCATTTTACCCATTTTTTGTGCTCGTTCAGCTTCTGTTTCCTTGATTATTGTCTTGATTACCGCTCCTAAATGAGTAAGTAAGTAGGTGCGTGAGTGAGTAGGTGAGTGAGTGAGTGACTGACCCATTTCACGGCTTTTTAATAGTTTATTTTTGTCCTCTTTCTCTTTACGGCGCTTATCCTCTTCTTCTTTCTTCATTTTGGCAGCCACTATCTCGGCACGTTTCTTTGCACTATACATGAGTGAGTAAGTAAGTTAGTGAGTGAGTAAGTGGGGAAAAGAGGGAGTAAGTACCTATATGTGTCCTTCCATTCCTCTTTCTTTGTAGATTTCAATGCAGCAATTTTTCTCTTTTCTTCCGCCTACGTAAGCGAGTAAGTAAGTAAGTGAGTAAGTAAGTGAGTGAGTAAGTGGGTGAGTGAGTTACCATTTTCTTTTCTTGTTCCTCTTTTTCTTTCAACATTTTTTCTTCTTCCTTTTTCTTACGTTTGAGCTCCATTGCCTGTTGACGATCCTCCATTGCCTTTACTATTGGAATTGTCTTAGATGCCTATCAGGGTGAGTGAGTAGGTGAGTAAGCAAGTGAGTAAGTAAGTAAGTGAATGAGTGAGTGAATGACCTCATATTTAGCCAGCTTCTTCCTCTCTTCTTTTTCCTTTCTTTCTCTTTCCAACTTTTCTTCTCGTTCTTTATGAGCTTGTTGATATGCTTGTAACCGCGCAGCCACTTTCTTAGGATCCTCAGCAACAAAACCTTTACTACTTTCCTCGTCTGCAATTATTTTCTTCTCCTGTGACAGTAAGTGAGTGAGTAAGTGAGTAATAAGTAGGTGAGTGAGTGAGTGAGTACCTTCGAAGGACGAGGAAGAGCGCAAGATGGCACTGAAAAATTATCAGGTTTTATTTCTCCTTTTTTACTATGTCTTTTAGCTTCAGCAATCTCTTGCATCTCTTTCCAGCTCATTTCATGCTTCTCTTGCGTACTACAAATGAGTGAGTAAGTAAGTAAGTAAGTGAGTAAGTGAGTGAGTGAGTGAGTGAGTGAGTGAGTGAGTGAGTGAGTGAGTGAGTGAGTGAGTGAGTGAGTAAGTAAGTGAGTAAGTGAGTGAGTGAGTAAGTACCTTCTCAGTATATGTTCACGTTGTTTCCTTGCAAATTCTTGTAATTTTTTTTGTTCTTCAGCTAAAAATTCTTTCTTTTTCAGCTCAATTTTATCTTCTTTTTCTTTGATTGAGCTCAATTGACGAGTGTATAGCTCACGGTACTTGCTTTCATCCACAAGCGTCGCCTTATGCAGTCTCTCGCGTAACTATTCGTGAGTAAGTAAGTGAGTGAGTAGGTGAGTAAGTGAGTGAGTAAGTGAGTAAGTGAGTGAGTGAGTGAGTGAGTGAGTGAGTGAGTGAGTGAGTGAGTGAGTGAGTGAGT
>JACCDO010157924.1_pt1 | contig 11413 bp, 9 predicted proteins | sample 7446101 | NCBI WGS metagenome assembly JACCDO01 (sample SAMN15323440, study PRJNA562643) | freshwater metagenome | isolation source: river surface water | place: USA:Blue River Watershed | collected 2017-08-16
ATCGCTTTACTCCAGAGGAGCTACGACTGATTCTCGTCGATCCGAAGTTCATCGAGTTTCGTGCTTATCAGGAAATTCCTCATCTTTTGCTCCCCGTTGTTGATGATCCTAAAAATGCGAGCACGGCTTTGAAATGGGCCGTTCGAGAAATGGAGCGGCGTTACCGAATTCTTGCCATGATGGGATCGAGAAACCTCGCGAGCTTCAATCAAAAGGTAGAGGAGATGGGAGCGGACGTTGTTCGTGACCTTTTGATGGTGGAAGAAAATCAGCCAGAGGGTAACCCCCAAATTTCGGGCGGAGATTGGCTGAATGCGTTTGAAGCGGATGAATCCGGAGCACCTCGAATCGGTAAACTGCCTTACATTGTGGTGATCATCGACGAGCTTGCGGATTTGATGATGATTGCCAAAAAAGAAGTCGAAATCTCAATTGCCCGTATTGCACAAAAAGCGCGGGCAGCGGGGATTCACTTGGTCATTGCGACGCAGCGACCCTCGACGGACGTCGTGACGGGATTGATCAAAGCAAACCTTCCGTCCCGCGTCTCGTTCCAGCTCGCCAGTTACATTGACTCGCGCACGATCCTCGATCGTCCCGGTGCAGAACGATTGCTCGGTCAGGGGGATATGCTCTTTGTGCCTCCAGGCATGGCGCAACTGCTTCGTCTTCATGGTGCTTATCTGGATGACGATGAGATTGCTAAAGTCACATCCTTCCTGAAGGAACAGGGTAAGCCCGTTTATCGTGAGGACATTCTCGTCGATGAGGAAGAAGCGGCTGCTGAGGAGTCCGAAGAAAACGAAGTCGACGCTCTTTTTGAAGAAGCCGTTGAAATCGCGAAACGTTCGGGACAAGTTTCGGCCAGCTCTATCCAACGACACTTGAAAGTGGGCTACAATCGAGCCGCGAGAATGGTGGAGATGATGGAAATGAGAGGAATTGTGGGGCCTGCAGACGGAGCACGTCCGCGTGAAGTTTTGATTCGGTGACGAGTCAAAAGGGCTTAGGTGTGATTGGGAAGGAAAGTGACGGCGAATGAAAACGTTGGTTTTGAAGCGGAGTATCTTAGTCTTTGGGGCGGTGATCGAGCTTTTGCTTGCACCGATTTCGGAGGCCCAGGTTCCTTCTCCGGCTCCGACTTCAACAACGAGTCCAGCGCCTGAATCTTCTCCTGGCCGAAGGAGACTACGTGACAAAGAAGCCGAAGGAAGCAAAGCTCCGAACCGCTTTGAAGCGGACACCGTCCTCAAAAGCCAATACACCCTCGACGGTCAACCCCTTGAGGTCGATCCGGATTAATCGGCCTTTCCCGATTCCCGCTTCCGTTCGTGCCACACTTCTCAAATTACACGAGAACGGTCACGTCGCTTACTTAGTCGGAGGATGCGTCAGAGATTTCCTTTTACATCGTCCCGTCAAGGATCATGACATCGCCACCAGCGCAAAGCCCGACGAGCTAATGACATTATTCCCGGAAGGGATCACCGTCGGGATACAGTTTGGCGTTTTGAAGGTACCCGATCCGGAGCGAGCCGGAGAGATGATCGAAGTAGCGAGTTTTCGGGAAGACCTGGAGTATCGTGATCATCGCCACCCTGTTTCGGTGCGTTTTGCGGGGATTTTGGAAGATGCCCGACGTCGAGATTTTACGGTCAATGCGCTTTATTTTGATTTGAAAGAAAGCCGCGTTCTCGACTGTGTGGGGGGAGTGGATGACTTGAAGGCCAAAGTGATTCGGGCCATCGGCGTCCCTTCGGACCGCTTTAAAGAAGACGCACTGCGATTGATTCGTGCGATCCGATTTAGTCGGGCCCTCGGTTTTGAAATCGAATCAAAGACGCTTGTGGCTGTCGAAACGCGCGCAAAATTGATTCAAAAAATCAGTGGTGAACGAGTCCGGGAAGAGATGGGCAGGATTTTTACTGGGCCCGAACCTTCACGTGCGCTTCAAACGATGCGGAAAACAGGTCTTTTTCAAGCCTGTTTTCCCGAATTAAACTGCTTGATCTCTCTTGATCCTCGCGTTGACCAGACAGAAGAAGAAATTTGGGCTCGCACCTTGCTCACGCTTGAGAAACTCTCCCCAGAGATTCGAGCGGCGCACCCCGTCTTGGGTTGGATCGCGCTTTTGCAGGAAGTAGGAAAGCTTTCGCAAAAGCCCGTTATTCCCGAACATTGGGAAGCGGAAAGTGCGGCAGTCGCTTCGGTCCTCGGTGAAAGGCTTCGCTTTTCCGGCGCAGACTTGGAGTTCATGCGATTTTGTCTTCTGGATCAGCGCAAATTTCGCAGTGTTTTTTCGATGCGGGAAGCAACTCTCCTACGGTGGATTCGGGAACCTTACTTTCCAGTTCTTTTGGAGTTTCACCGAGCAAGTGCACTCGCTCAGGATGGCAACCTCACTTACTTTGAGTTTTGCAAAAGCCGGTGGGTCTTGGATCAAAGTCGTCCCAAGGAGCCCAAATGGCTGACAGGTCAGGACTTGATCGAAATGGGACTGAAGCCAGGGCCGTATTTTTCACTGATCCTTCGGGAAGTGGAGGATCTGGGAATCGAAGGGAAAATTCGCTCGAAAGAACACGCGATCGAACACGCCCTTCAGTTAGCTACGAGTTTTGAGAGAGGAGACGCTTGAGTCGATTGGGCTCGACCTGAAGGAGTAAGGTTTTGTTTTGAGTGTAAGAGGCCTCACTGGAATCCTTGATCCTTCGGACATGTTTTTTGAAAGTGTAATCCACTTCCGTGGTTCCCCAGTTTTCTCCGCCACTATAAAACAGGGTTAAAGTGGCTGCATCGAGGAGGGTTTCGAGAGAAGCACTCTTGCCTGACGTCAGTGGAATCACGACGTGCGCACCGGGTTTTCCTCGAACGTGCAACCAAAGGTCGTTCCCCTTTGCGACTTTGAAAGTAAGCTCAAGGTTCTCGTCTTTTGTTTTTCCCACTAAAATCAATTGCCCGTTGGAGCTCAAGAATTGGCGTCCGGTCCACTTGCGCACGGCGCCTTTAGTCGGAGCCGAGCCTCCCTTTGATTCTGTTCCTGAGGAATGGACAAAACCCGCCGCACTTTCCAAAGTTTGAAGGCTTTCCCAGTCCAGAGAGGGGGGAACCATCGAGAGCGCGGAACGAAAGCGGTTGACTGCAGATTCAGCGGACTGAGCGCGCTCGAGCGCTTCTGTTTCACGACGGAGCTTTCGTTTTGCGAGCTGGTAAAATTTCTCGACTTGAGCGGGAAGCGAGAGTTTCGGGTCGCACTCGATTTCCACGTCAGACTCAGTGACGTAGTCTCTGACTGCGCGGACTACCACATCCTGACCCGATTTTCCCTTGCGGCGGGAGGTGGGGGTGTCTACTCCCATCGATCCTTTGAGCAAGTGACCGAGCGTGAGCCAGTCCCTTTCTTTTTCCGCTGTTTCTGCAGCAGTCATCGCTTCGCGGAGTCGAGTCTCGCTGTTCTTGAGGAGTTCGCGAAGTCGTCGTTGGGCTCTTTGAACTCTCAGCTCGAAGGCTTCTTCGAGCAAAGCTGCTTCCCAACTTTCGGAAAACCGCTCGGGGGTCTCGACCAATTCTGGCCGAACGGAAAGTTCGGGTGGGGCCCTTTTTCCGTCCGGAGGAAGGTAGGTTTCCTCTTGGGAGGACAGCCGCTCATGACGGGATCGTGCGAGCACTTTTCCAGGGGAAGGTGCTTCCGCTTTTTCGGGGACCACCAAAAGGGCTTCGGGCTGTGCAGGAACCAATTGTACGATGAGGTGAAGCTCCCCACATCCACTCAGAGCCGTTTCGGCAGTCAGGCGAATGACCACTGTTCTTTCACGAGGCAAAGGGGCGATCTCGATGATTTTTGCTCCTCGAATGAGCTTTGAGAGCGCAAGGTCAAAAGGGGAGTGGCTCGCCTGAGCATAGTTCCGGAGTTTTTTTTCCGGCAAAAGGGTGATCGCTGTTTTTTGAGGGCGAACGCTGATGACGAGATTCCAGTTCCGATCCCGAGATGCGAGCTTGAGGCACCACTCGTTCTTTAAAAATCCGTCAGGAAAGTGACTTCGCTCTGGGATGAAGACGCGGTCAATGTAAAGCCCTCGGCAGGCCCGGGAGAGGGCCGCACAGTGAATTTCCAATTCTTTCCAATTCATGACGGAGAAAGAACTTCGCATCGCGATTCTTTTGCTATCATCTTTTGTATCGGACTGGCAAAGCATGCGGGGAGAGATTCACCATGATTTTTGAACAATTTCAGACAAAGTGGCGGAAACCAAAATTCCGGAGTGAAGGAACCTCAAGGTTTCTCCTCACGGCTTCACTCCTTTCCCTGAGTTTTTCCTCAGCAGCCTGGGCGGTGCCAGTAGGTGGCCAGCCATCAGCACAAATTACACAAGGCGATTGGTCGGCTGAGTCCTCGCTTGTCCCGAGCGACGTTCACTTGGAGTTTCAAACACAGTGGGGGGTGGGACGTTCCCCCTTTCAAGACTCCTCTTCCAGTCCGACTATCAATCAAATGACCTTGGGAGTCACTGCGGGGTTTCGACCCTTTCAATGGCTGATGCTGGGCGGAACTGCAGACCTTCGCTGGACCGGACAGTTCAGTGACATCATTTCTTCGATTGGGGGAGTGCGCGGCTCACGGTTCAATCCCTTTTCTCCGACCCTCGCAGTCGCAATCGATGAGTTTACCATCAAGGCCGAGTACGAGCTTTTGGGAAGTCATTCTTTCACGAATGAAACCTCGACAGAAGTTTTGGATGTGACCTACCGGAGTCCTCGAGGTTTTCGGGTTGGGATCAGTCGTCCTGTCTATCGCCGAATGCTTGCGGGAGTGAGTTATGAGTCCCTGAGCTTTGAGTCTAAAGAAGGAAATGCGGGCGTGCCCGCTCGAGAGAATCTCTGGATGTTGGCCTTCACTGCGGGTTGGGTGTTTTAAGAAATGAGTACACAAAAAACGACACAGTCTGTTTCCGCGATTCGCTGGCAACTGAAGTCTGGACTCGACCGTAGATTTCGATCCGGCCATCCCTGGGTTTTTTCGAATGAACTATCGGCAAGCCCGAAGGGGATTCAACCGGGCGCTCCCGTTGAATTAGTGGATCAACAAGGGAACTTTCTTGCGTGGGGTTATGGCAGTCCGAGTTCGTTGATCAGTTTTCGGGAGTTTTCTCGGCATCCTGAAGAGAGTGATGCGCTCGAAGTATCGGGGCTTTTGCGTCGCTTTCGCTTTTGTCTCGAGCTCCGAGTAGCGGCAGGCCTTTTGGATTCCAGTTTCAGATGGGTTTTCGGAGAGTCTGACGGTCTTCCGGGATTGATTTTAGATCGCTATCTTTTGGCCGACGAGAAGAGTCAGAGTGCTTTGTCTACCGGGGCACAAGTCTTGGTTCTTCAAGCGCACACGGCAGGAATTGAGCGACTCAAGCCTGTGATCTTGGAGGCTCTTGAAGCGTTCTTGCGAAACGAAGAAAAAAGACTCGGCTCGTGGGACCAAACTGCCATCGTGATTCGGGATGATGTTTCCACTCGAAAACTCGAGGGGCTCTCAGCGCCTGAGGAAGGAACGACTGTGGTTCGAGATCCGTTGGGGGTCTTGAAGTCGTCGGAGCAGCGAATTCGTGTGCTCGATCCGTTACATCCTGGACCCGGTTCGGTCGCTGGTTTTTGGTGTGACCTCAAGTCAGGGCAGAAGACGGGCTTTTTTTTGGATCAGCGGACCAACGTTGGAATTGCCACTCAACTTTTGAAGTCGGCATTCGCTGGGCAAAAAAAATTGCGAATCCTGGATTTGTGCACGTACGTGGGTCAATGGAGCACACGTCTCGTGGGCGCAGCTCAGGGAATGGGGATGGAGACCCTGGAAGTGACTTTGGTCGATGCGTCGGCGCGGGCTCTCGCTCTTGCTTCACGAAACGTGGCGCAATGGGGAGTGGAGTCGCGAACAATTCAAGGGGATGTTCTCAAGGATTTGAAGGTCTTAGCTGACGAAAGTTTTGATGTGGTCATTGCGGATCCTCCCGCATTCGTGAAGTCCCGAAAGGATATTGGACCTGGATCTCACGCGTACCTTCAGCTCAATACTCAGGCGATTCGAGTGCTGAAGCGAAAGGGCGGACTCCTGGTGAGTTGCTCTTGTTCTGCTCAGTTCGATGAAGAAACGATGCAGAAAACCCTCGCAAAAGCCGCTCAGCGCAATCGGAGTTTTGTAAGGTATGTGGCGCGAGGTGGAATGACGCCGGATCACCCGATGCGTCCGGAGTTTCCAGAGGGGCATTACCTCAAGGCTTGGTACGGCATTACGGGTAGCGTACTTTAGGAGAACGAAAGAATGGCGACGAAGAAGAAAACCGTGAGTAAAAAGAAATCTCCGTCTTTGGATCTTTATCCCGAGATCGGAACCGCGATTCCTTCCCTGAGTCTCCTCAGTGACTCGGGCGAGAAAGTTTCCTTAAAAGATTTCCGGGGTAAAACTCTCGTCCTTTATTTTTATCCCAAAGACGACACTCCTGGCTGCACGCGTGAAGCGTGTGATTTTCGGGACTCCTTGAAAGAGCTGAAAGCCCGTGGAGTGGTGGTGCTCGGAGTCAGTAAAGACAGCGTCGAAAGTCACCTCAAATTTAAAACCAAGTACAAGCTGAATTTCCCGTTACTCGCAGATGGAGAGGGGAAGCTCTGCGAAGCGATGGGGGTTTGGCAGGAAAAGTTGAATTACGGGAAGAAGTACATGGGCATTGTGAGGACAACCTTCCTCATCGACGCTTCCGGAAAAATCGCCAAGATTTATCCGAAAGTGAAAGTGGATGGACATGTTGATCGGATCTTAGAGGATCTCGATGCCATGGAGTCAGATTCCGAATAAGGATTTTGTTTTATGAGTGATCAAACGAGAGCGTCGAGAGAAAGTGTCTTGGAGTTTTACGCAACTGCAGCGAAGGGCACTGAGGATTTACTGGCCGATGAATTGAGGTCGTCGCAAATTGGTGCACGCGATGTCGAGATCGGGCGAGGGGGCGTCTCTTTTTGTGGAACCTTAGAGACGGCTTATCGCACGTGTTTGCATTCACGAGTTGCGATCCGAGTCCTTTATCCTATCCACGCTTTTAGTGCGCCCAATCCGGAGAAGCTTTACGGAGGAGTCAAAGCGATTCGCTGGAGTGATCACCTGACACCAGAACAGACGCTTGCCGTTGAGTTTGTCAGTGTGGAATCCCAGATCACTCACACGCATTACGGGGCACTGAAAGTAAAAGACGCGGTTTGTGACCAACTGCGAAGTGTCTTTGGAGAACGTCCCTCGGTCAGTCGCGATCGGCCGGATGTTTCCATTTACGTTTATCTCTTTGAAGATTGGGCAACGGTGAGCCTCGATCTCTCCGGTGAGTCCCTTCATAAAAGAGGGTATCGAGATGATGGTGCACCGGCGCCCCTCAAGGAGACCCTTGCTGCCGCTCTCTTGTTGAGAGCGGGTTGGGACAAGATCGGACCGCAAGGGGCAGCGTTTCTCGATCCGATGTGTGGATCGGGAACACTCGTGCACGAAGCGACTTCGATCGCGATCGGCGCAGCCCCCGGGGTTCACCGAGATTACTTTGGATTTCTAGGGTGGAAGCAGCACGATCGGGCTCTTTGGCAGAAGCTCAAACAAGAAGCTAGGGGCATGATCCTTCCGGAAGCGATCGGAGCGACTCAAGCGGGGGAGAAGCGTCCTCCGCGAATCATGGGTTCGGATCGAAACGTGCGCGTGATTGAGTCCTCGCGTAACAACTTGAGTAACACCGTCTGGGCGCGATGGAGTGCGGTCAAATTTGACTGCCAGCCTTTGATCACCTGTCCCACTCCTGCTGCTAGTTTGCCTCAGGGGTACGAAGGACCTCAGGGTTTTTTCTTTTTGAACCCTCCTTATGGTGAGCGCATTGGTGCCTTGTCGGATCGGAGAGGTGCGCGCACCGATGAGACCGAGGAAGACCAGCACGAGAGTGACGAAGCGCTCTTTGCCCTGTATCGCCAAATTGGCGACACGATGAAGCAACGCTTCAGAGGGTGGAAAGGATTCATCTTCACGGGGAATCCAGATGCTGCGAAGTGCATCGGATTGAAGGCGAGTCGGCGTCATATTTTTTACAATGGTCCCATTGAGTGCCGCCTTCTGGAGTTTGATCTGTATTGATGGAGACTCAGTGGCCTTTCGCTCGAAGTAGGTTCAAGATAGGGAGATGAGTTCGAGCAGTGCACCTTCAAAAACGCTGAGTTTTTCTGAGTTTCAGGATGAAATCGAAAAGAACAGAGGCATGGACCTCGCGCTCATTCCGGCAACGGAAGGGGCACCCTGTTTTTATCGCTTTGCAGATCCAGTTGGATCTCACGAGCCTCGCTCTGCACTGATCGACCTGATTCAGGGAGTTTATGCGTACTTTCCGGATCAGGCGCGCCGGATTCTTCGTTCGCGAATTCACTATCGAGGGGCCTTCCGACCGCTTGAATCCGGGATGGTGAAAGTGGCAGCAAAGAGAGTCGCTCGCCACGAAAGTCTCCCGGAGCTTTTCCGTGAAATTGGGCCTCGAGATCAAGGTTTCTTGGAAGTTCCTCATTTGCCGACTTTTTCAGGGCATCCCAGTGCGTCCCGAGTGCGAGAAGAGATCCCGCATTCGGAAGCTGCACTTGCGACAGAAGTTCGGCATCGGGCCCTACACTTGGAACAGAGTCGGCAAGGCCGTCCGCTTCATCAGTTGGACCGTCCAGTGGCTGCGCTCTTAGCGAACTCTGTCGGTGAAATTTTGTGCGAGACACAGAATCTCAATCACTCCAATAAGACCTTTCATGCCGAACTTTTATTGGCGCAAAAATGGTGGGCAGAAAATCGAGTTCCGTTTCCAGATGGGGCGAGAGTAGTCGTGTCGCTGAAGCCGTGTAAAATGTGTGCCGGGGCGCTTTGGCAAATGGCCGGCACTCCGGAGCAACTGAGTGTGATTTACTTAGAAGACGATCTCGGGACCTTTGCAAGAGATACGATCCTGGATTCAGGCTCGCTGGAACGCTTGAGATTTTGTGACGAGGCAGTTCATCGTTTGGTGATTCAGCGACGATTTTCACTTGGGCAATAATTCCGAGGAGTCTCTCCAAAAACAAAGAGCCGCGTCTGATGACAGACACGGCTCCTGGAATCGAGAAACACTTCGATTTTTGGGTTTCAATTAGCGGTAGGTTGCAACGCTATGAATGACGCGGCTGACAGATTGTCCGTTCATGCTGCGAACATGGATCAAGTATTGGCCCGCTGGGATTTTGCCCAACGAAACTTTGTGCTCAAATGGAACCAACATCTGGGTGCAAATTTGATCCGAGTTGAAAGTGACGGTCGGGAGAAGGACGATAACGTCGCGATCGCGTTCAATCTTCACTTCCGGGTTGAGAGAGATGCAGCTTGAGTTCAATACGCCAGAGAGGGTGACGACCGCCTCTTGGGAAGTGAGAACCACGTCACTGATCGAGGCGTTTGAAATCACAGCGTAAGGCATGCTGTCGATGGTGGTTGCTGCTGCGCGATCGATGAAAAGCTTGCGGATTTCAGTCTTGCCGGTTTCAGAAGAGAGGTAGTGAATTCCGTAGTTTGAAGAGTTGAGACGTCCCACTTGAATCTCTTGAGTGAAGGGAACAGTCATCTGAAGGTGAGGAGGAAGGTCAGATCCTTCTGCGCAGATTCCGTCGATGCGACGAATCGCGTACTGATGGACTTCGATCGTTTTTCCATCGCCTTGAAGCTCGGCGCTGCCATCGGCGAGGCTGAAGCATGCGTTAGGGAGTGTTCCGTGCACGACGACCACCACTTGATCGTTATCATCAAATCCTTGATAAGGAGCAAAGAGCGAATCGAGTGCGATCTCTTCGCGGACTGCGAGCTTTCTTCCAGGGAAAGGACCAGACGCGCCTGCGAGGATATTCGCAGCGGATGCGTCAGCCGCAATCAAAAGGGTCAGAGACAAAGCACCAGTGATCAGGGATTGGATGTGTTTCATAGGCTTACGGGCTAGCCCCGAAGCCAGGGGAACGTCAAGTGGCAAGGTATCAAATGCGGAATCCGAGAAGGATCCCCAGGCTATGCATCGAAAGAGAGCTGTAAGAGCCCTCTACGCCGAGCGTTGTGCCCAGAGCTGGGAAGAAGAAGGAAATGCCCGTAAATGCATAATATCCTTGGTTTATTGCAACCGCGGTGGCGAGTTCAGAACTGTAGTCGAGATCCGTGATTTCGATCGGGACCTTCAGTTGCCCTTTGGAGGACAAAATGCCCACCCCAAAGTACGGCTCGGCAAACGATAACTTGCGCGATGCCACGATCTCTCCGGAGTACTGTTCGGTGAGGAGTTTGAGGTTTGCTGCCGCAGTGGTGATCTCACCTACGGGAATCTCTACACTGGGAAGTCCTAAGGTTTCAAAGTCCAGGGATGTTCGGGAGTAAGTTCCACGGATGGCCCAGTGGAGGCCTTCCTCAGGAGCGGCGATGAGGAGCTTCGCGGAGAGTCCCCCAAAAAAACTTCTTTGATAATAAAGCCCAGAAACCGCGAAATCGAGGTTCGGGGTGATGCTCTTTTTCACCATCAACCGGAGCATCGGGACAGAGGGGAGGGAGTCGGCGAGAGACTCACCGGGTTCATCCGTTCCGGTTGGAACCGTCACGTCGGCCGGAACGCCCATCAGGGTGGTCTCGAGCTCGACTCTGAGTCCGAGTTGAAACGGTTGTTTGCCGTCGGCCGGAACGTCTTCTGGGCTCGTGTAGGTCAGGGAACTCGCCCCTTGAAAGGGACGGTGCGCAAACAGAGCCCCGAGCGTGTTGATCAGGGGCGACGAAACCGTCTCCGGTAAAATCTCCTCCAAGTTGATTGCTTCATCCAGCGACTGCGCGTGCGAAGCACTCGGGATCAAAAGGCATGCGAGAATCCAGGGGATCGCAAGGGTAGGGAAGTCGGTGTGACTGAAAGGAGAAATGAAAGACTTCCTCATCTTCTTTCAGGATAAGATGATCGGAGGATGGCGAAAATACGGCAGAATTTGCCGATCCCGGTCATCCCTCCGATCAGACTTCAAATTACATTCGGAAAACGCCGTATCGTGTTTCTGGAATGGGGGCGTTCAAGCTCGTCGCAAGGGCCAAAGCCAGTACTTTTCGGGTTTCCCAAGGGGCAATGATTCCGTCATCCCAAAGTCTGGCAGAGGAGTAGTAGGGGCTTCCCTCTTTTTCGTACTGCGCACGAATCGGGTCTTGGATTGCGGCCACTTCCTCTGGCGTCAGCTTTTTCCCTTTCGCTTCAAGCTGTTCCATTTTGACCTGAGATAGGACTCCTGCAGCCTGCTCCCCGCCCATGACGGAGATTCGGGCGTTTGGCCACATCCACATGAATCGCGGTTGGTAAGCCCTTCCGCACATTCCGTAGTTTCCAGCTCCAAA
>JACCDO010261692.1_pt1 | contig 11413 bp, 5 predicted proteins | sample 7446101 | NCBI WGS metagenome assembly JACCDO01 (sample SAMN15323440, study PRJNA562643) | freshwater metagenome | isolation source: river surface water | place: USA:Blue River Watershed | collected 2017-08-16
CCACGTGTTTGCCCGGAACTGATACGCGCCCAACTCCCCCCGCGCGCCGGGGCGCGTAAGGTTCCGCGGATTCTCGAGCTTGTGGATCGCCTCCAGCGTCGCCCACCGCGTGGACGCCTCGGACGTCACAGTCACGCCCAACACTCCCAATCCACACGCCAGCGCCACGCGCCACCGGTAGCCAAACGGACGGATTTCGATGTTCACGGCGCCCTCCCGACCCCGGCGACCACGCAAAGTGCGGAATTTCTTTCCCACGCATCCCTCCGCGCGCCCCGATTTTTTCCTCTAGGCCCGGCCGGAGCGACACTTAGGCCCGGTGGACGGAAAAGTTACTTACCGCCCCGGCGCTCCTGCCGGCACCGCCAATTCGGTTGCCGTTTCCGCCCGGCGCAGTGCGATGTGCGCCCCGCATGTTGCGCCTGCACCTGCCGCCCAACTTCACCGCCGCCGTCGTCCGCGATGCGATTCCGCTGCGCATCGATCTGGACCTCACTGTGCCGCCGGCCCCCGAACTGCTCCCCGCGCTCGCCCTGCTCCAACGTTGGTGCGCCAAGCCCACGCCGCCGAAGTTCATCCAGCTCTCCCGCAGCCAGCTCCGTGAACTCACCGCCGCGCTGCCCGACCAGCCCGTCTTTCTCGAGAACAACCAGCTCACCGTGTTTCGTCACGCGGCGCTGCTCGCGCCGGCCGCCGCCACCGCACCGGTTCCGACCGCCGGCGCTCCGGCAGCGCCGCGGCGTCCGCCGCGCGCCGCCGCCACGCCGCTCCTGGTCGATGGCTCCGAGCATTTTCTCGCGCTGCAACTTCCCTCGCGCGAGCACCCGCGCTATGACGATGCGACCGCGCTCGTGAAGGAGAACGGCTTCGTCCTCGAGCCCTCCAATCGCAAGTGGTGGCTGCGCGATCGCCACAAGGTCCTCACGTTTCTCGGCGCGCATCTCTCGCGCCTCCGCACCACGTTCGACGCCGACTTCACGCCGAACTTCGAGCGCAACACGGCTCATCTCGCCCCGGCCGAAATCGCCGCCGACGTGACCGATAACGGCGGCGAATTCTCTGTCTCCCTCGGCCTCCGTGCCGGCGGCGCCGACGAGGCCACCGTGCGCACCGCCATCGCGACTAACCGCGGCTATGTCGAGGCCGGCGGGAAGGTTTTCCTCTTCGATCCCGCCCGCGTTGCGAAACTCGCGACCGCCCAGCGCGCCCTCGCGGGCGACCCCGCCGCCGGCGTCGCTGCGCGCCGCACCGTCCGCGTCTCGGGCGCCCGTGCCGCCGAGGCGCAGGAGATTCTCGAGGAGCTCTCGCCCGGCTTTCAGCCGCCCGAATCCTGGAAGAGCCGGAGCGTGGCCCTCCGCAACCTCACCGCCCTCCAGCCGGCGCCGCTCCCGCCCGCGCTCGAGGCGCAGTTGCGTCCGTATCAGAAACTCGGAGTCGCCTGGCTCTGGCATCTCCACCGCCACGAACTCGGCGGCATCCTCGCCGACGAGATGGGTCTCGGCAAAACGCTCCAGGCCCTCGGCCTGCTCTCCGCCCTTCACGCCCGCACCGCCGCATCCGGCGCGCGCAGCACGCGCGCCACGGCCCTCGTCGTCGCCCCCGCGTCGCTGCTCGAGAACTGGCGCCGCGAGGCCGCGCGCTTTGCCCCGGGCCTCCGCGTCTTCGTCCACCACGGCGCCAGCCGCGTCGCCGGTTCCGCGCAGTTTTCCGCGCACGATCTCGTCATCACCAGCTACGGCACGCTCGCGCGCGACCAGTTGCTCTTCGCGTCGTTCCGTTTCGACACCGTCGTGGCCGACGAGGCGCAGCACATCAAGAATCGCCGCTCCCAGAATGCCGCCGCCCTCCGCGCGCTCGACGCCCGCGCCCGCTTCCTCCTCACGGGCACGCCGCTGGAGAACTCCCTCGACGATCTCCGTTCGCTCTTCGAGTTCCTCCTGCCCGGTTATCTGCAGAAGGTTCCGGCCGGCGTCCGCGGTGACGACCGCGCATGGTTCGACCAGCGGCTCCGCGCCCAGACCGCGCCCTACATTCTGCGCCGCACCAAACGCAGCGTGGCGCCGGAATTGCCGGCGAAGCTCGAGCACGTCGTGTGGTGCGAATTCAGCGGCGCCCAGGAACGGCTCTACCGCGAGACCCACGAACGCTCCGAGCGCGAGCTGCTCGATCTCGAGGCCGCCGGCGCCAGCGAGCAGAAGCTCAAGTTCGCCGCGCTCACGCAGCTCCTCCGCCTCCGCCAGATCTGCTGCGACCCGCGGCTCGTGTCCCCCGACGCCTCCGCCGACTTCTCCGCCAAGCTGGAAAACTTCAAGGAACTCATCGCCGAGGCGCTCGACGACGGCCATCGCGTGCTCGTGTTCTCCCAGTTCACTTCCCTCCTTTCCTTGCTGCGCGCGGATCTCGACGCCCAGGAGATCGCACACTGCTACCTTGACGGCTCCATGCCTGCCAAGGCCCGCCAGGCCGAGGTCGATCGGTTTCAAACCTCGACGGACATCCCGCTTTTCCTGCTTTCGCTCAAGGCCGGCGGCACCGGCCTCAATCTCACCGGCGCCGACACGGTGGTGCATTTCGATCCCTGGTGGAATCCCGCCGCCGAGGCGCAGGCCACCGACCGCGCCCACCGCATCGGCCAGACCCGCGTCGTGACCAGCTACAAGCTGATCGTCAGCGGCTCCGTCGAGGAAAAGGTTCTCGCCCTGCAGGACGAGAAACGCGCGCTGCTTGCCGATGTCTTCGAGGCGAGCGACGCCGTCGCCGCGCGGCTCTCGCTCGCCGACTTGAAGTCGTTGCTCACGTAGCGGCGTCCGCTGCGGTCCTGCATCCCGGCCCCGCAGCCGGCTATCGTGCGAAAGTTGATCGAGCAGCCGGAGTCCACGCCCCGGCCGGTCATGACAGACAGCACGCCACTTGGACGTTGAGCGCGACGCCGCGGCCGATGAGCGTTGTGGTCCCACTGTTCCATTCCGATCGATGCCCCAGCCTCTCCGCCTCTACTCCACGCCCGCCGGACTTGTCGTCGAGCATGACGCCAAGCTGCACCAGCTCGCCGCGGCCCTGACGCTCGACGTGCTCTTCGCGGCCCCCGATCCCGTCGGTCTGCTGCGCGCCGCCCTCGCCATTGGGGCCCCGCTGCCTACCAACGTTGTCGGCGCCCCCTTGCGCGCTCCCCTGCAGTCGCAGGAAGTCTGGGCCGCCGGCGTCACGTATCTGCGCAGCAAGTCCGCCCGCATGGAGGAATCGAAGGACAGCGGCGGCGGCACGTTCTACGATCGCGTGTATGAGGCCCCGCGCCCCGAGCTCTTCTTCAAGGCCACGCCGCACCGCGTCGCAGCCCCCGGCACGCCCGTGCGCATCCGTTCCGACGGCAAGTGGAACGTGCCCGAGCCCGAGCTCACGCTCGCGATCAACTCCGCAGGCCGAATCTTCGGCTACACCATCGGCAACGACATGTCGTCGCGCGACATCGAGGGCGAGAACCCCCTCTATCTTCCCCAAGCCAAGGCCTACCATCTCAGCGCCGCCCTCGGACCGTGCATCGTGATCTCGGATACGCTGCCGCCGCCGGAGACGGTCATCGCGCTCGAGATCCGCCGCGCGGGCGCCACGGCCTTCGCCGGCGAGACGACCGTCAGCCAGATCAAGCGCCCGCTGCCGTCGCTGGCCGAGTGGCTCTTTCGCGACAACAGCTTTCCCGCCGGCGCGTTTCTCATGACCGGCACCGGCGTCGTGCCGCCCGATTCCTTCACCCTCCGCTCCGGCGACGAGATCCGGATCACGCTCGAGCCCGTCGGCACGCTCGTGAATTCCGTCGCCTGAGTTCCCCGCTCCACCTCCGTCCCTTCTCGCCGATGTCCTCCCCGTCCTTCACCGCCCGCCACGCCCGCACGGGCGAAGTCCTCGGCACCTACCTCGAAGCCACGGCGGCGGCCATCGAGCAGGCCGGAAACTCCGCTGCTGCCGCCGCGCCCGCCCTCGCCCGTCTCGCCCCGGTCGCGCGGGCCGCTTTTCTGGAACGCATCGCCGACGAGATCGTCGCGCTGGGACAGCCGCTGCTCGACCTCGCCCATGCCGAAACCGGTCTGCCGTTGCCCCGCCTCGAGGGCGAACGCGGCCGCACCGTCGGGCAACTCCGACTCTTCGCGGCGCTCGTGCGCGAGGGCTCGTGGGTCGACGCGCGCATCGACCCCGCTTTGCCCGAACGGAAACCGCTCCCGCGGCCCGACCTGCGCCGTATGCTCGTCCCGCTCGGGCCGGTCGCGGTCTTCGGCGCGAGCAACTTCCCGCTCGCGTTCTCCGTCGCCGGGGGCGACACGGCGTCCGCATTTGCCGCCGGCAACCCCGTCGTCGTCAAAGCCCACCCTGCCCATCCCGGCACCAGCGACTTGGTCGCGCAGGCGATCCAGCGCGCCGTCGCCGCCGGCGGGCTTCCGGCCGGCACGTTCGCTCTGCTCCACGGGGCCAATCCCGCGACGAGTGTCGCTCTCGTGCGCCACCCCGGAATCGAGGCCGTCGGCTTCACCGGGTCGCAGTCGGCCGGTCGCGCATTGTTCGACGCCGCCGCGACGCGGCCGCGTCCGATTCCCGTGTTTTCGGAAATGAGCAGCGTGAATCCGGTTTTTCTGCTGCCCGGTGCGCTGCGCGACCGCGCCGCCGCGATCGCCGAAGGCCTCGCCGGTTCCTTCACGCTCGGCGTCGGACAATTCTGCACCAAGCCCGGCCTCGTCGTCGGTCTCGCCTCGCCGGAGTGGGACGCCTTCGGCGCCGCCCTCGCCGAAAAGGCCCGCGCCGTCCCGGCCGGCACCATGCTGCATGCCGGCATCGCCGCCGCGTTCCAACGCGGGATCGCGGCGCTCCACCACGTGGAGTGGCTCTGCTCGGCACAGGCGCACGTCGCCCGGGTCGACGCCGCCACGTTTCTCGCCCGGCCCGAGCTGGCCCACGAACTCTTCGGTCCCTACACGCTCCTTGTCACCGCGCGCGATGCCGGCGAGGTCCTCGCGGTCGCGTCCGCCCTCGACGGACAGCTCACCGCCACGCTGCACGGCAACGCGGCCGATCTTGCCGCGGCCGGCGATCTCCTCGCGGTCGTCACCCGCAAGGCCGGACGTGTTCTGGCCAACGGCTTCCCCACCGGCGTCGAAGTCGCTCCCGCGATGCACCACGGCGGCCCGTATCCGGCCACCACCGACGTCCGCTTCACCTCCGTCGGCACCGCCGCCATCGACCGCTTTGCGCGTCCCGTGTGTTTCCAGAACATGCCCGACGCCCTCCTGCCTGAGGCGCTCAGGAACGCCAATCCCCTCGGCCTCCTGCGCCTCGTGGAGGGCAAGCCCACGCGCGACGCCCTGGCGTAACACCGCCGCCGCTCGGGCGGCCGACGTTCCGGCTCCCGCCCCGCGCGCCGCGGCTTACCGCGTGCGCACGATCTCGCTGGCCAGCGCCTCGATTACCAGCGTGCGCAGCCCGTAGCCTTCGGCCTTCACTGCTTCGTGGATCTCCTCGATGACGTAATCGTCGAGTGCCTCCATGTGCCGGCCCGTGGCGTAACTCAGAATCTGCCGGATGAGATGCCGCGCAAAGGCATCTTTCCGCCCCGCCACGAGGATCCGCTTGAACTCGTGGTAGTCCGTGTAGGTCTCGCCCGAGTTGAATTCGCCGCTGGCGTCGACCTTCGGCGCGGGCGCGCTGCCCTTCGGTTTCGGATAAGTCGTCCGCCAGCGGCCGATCGGGTCGAAATTCTCCAAACTGAAGCCGAGCGGGTCGATCTTCCGGTGACACTCCGCGCACGTGGGGTCCGCCCGATGCTTGGCGAGCCGCTCCCGGATCGTGGTGGCGCCGCTTACATCCGGCTCGATCGCCGGCACGACATCCGGCGGCGGCGGCGGCTTGGTGCCGAGGATGTTCTCCATCACCCACACGCCGCGCGTCACCGGTGAGGTCTCCACGCCGTTGGCACTCACGGTCAACACCGCCGCCATTCCGAGCAGCCCGCCGCGCTGCCGGCTCCCGGCGAGGTTCACGCGCTGAAATCCGTCCGCGAGGCGCAGCGTTTTCTGCTCGGGCAGATTGTAGAGCTTCGCGAGGCGCTTGTCCGCAAAGGTGTAGTCCGCGTCGAGGAACTGCTGCACCGAGCCGTTCTCCCGCAGCAGGTGCCGGAAGAAGAACCGCACCTCCGACTTCATCGCCTCGGGCAGGTTCTCGGCGTAGTAGACGCGCGTTGTCTCCCGCGGCGGCGGCATCCCGCCGATCTCTCGCAACCGCAGCCACGCATCGAGAAATCCGTGCACAAAGCCCGTTACCCGCTCGTCCGCGAGCATCCGCTGCGCCTGCCGCCGAATGTCCTCCGGCGTCGCCAGCCGGCCGGCCTTGGCCGCCTGCCGCAGTTCCGCATCCGGCGGTGCGCTCCAGAGCGCATACGACAACCGCGACGCCACATCGTGGCCGTCGAGTCGCGCATCCTTCTCGTCCGTGATCTCGCTGAAGTAGAGAAACGACGGCGAACACAGGATCAGCTTCAGCGTATCCAGCGCGGCCTGACGCGGCGTCGCCTGTTCCGCGAGGCGCTTCCGGTGGATGTTGCCGATGCTGCTGCGGTCCGCCTCGGTCAGCGGCCGCCGATACGCCCGCTCCGCAAACGCCAGCAGCTGCTCCAGGGCGCGCGCCGGCTGGAATCCGCCCGGCCCGAATACCGCGATCTCTTCCGCGGCGCCGCCCTCCTCTGCGACCGGCCCCGCGATCTTGATTTCGCCGATGCGGATGTGCGGCAACTTGCCCTCGCGCAACAGGTGCGTCCGGCTCACGCCGGCGTTCGCAAAGCGGCCTTGGAAGTCATCCTTGTAGCGCCGGTTGATCTGCAGCACCGCGGCGCGCGATTCGTAGGGACCGTTGGGAAAGATGAACCGCGGTGTCTGTCCGGCCTCGAGCCAGACCCGGAATTTGATCCATTGCGGCGCATCGTCGGGCACCGTCGCCTGCGCGAGCAGCGGCTCGATCGCCTGCGGATAATGGATGTGATTCTTCTTCGCGTCGCCGGGCACCACGCCGAGGAGAAACGGCTCCGAGAAATCGATGCCGAAGATCGTCGGATCGTAATGCGTGTCGCGGTGCAGGGCCTGCGCGTGCACCTCGATGTCATAGAGTCCCGATACCGGCACGCCCTTCAGGAAGTCCTCGATGTGACCGTAGCCACCTTGCCGCGTGTCGGTGTTCGGCTGCTCGTAGAGACACAGATACTTGTAGTTGAACGCCGCCTTGTGCGGCCCCGACAGCTCCTCGTATTGCACGAAGTTGCCGGTGAAGTGCCACGACTGCTGCGGTGTCTCCGGCCGCCCGAGCCGCATCTCCACCAGCCGGTTCGCCGCCTGGAAATACTGGTCGAGCAGGAAGCCCGAGGTCACGAGCGACTTCCCGATTGTGTCGATGTGTTCGCTGGCCTTCTCCTTCGGAAAATCCGCCGTCAGTCCCAGCGTGTCGACGCGCCGCCCGAACAACGCCGCGAGCGTGTTCTCGTATTCGCGGTTCGACAGCCGCCGCAGCACCGTCCGCGCCGATGTGCTCGCGATGCGCCCGCGCGCCTCCGCGATGGCTTCGCGCAGCGCCCGGATCGTCGCGAGGCGTTCCTCGTCGCCGGGCTGCTTCGCTTTCGCCGGCGGCATGTCGCGCAGCGTGAGCTGGTCGATGATGTCCTTCGCCGCAATGAGGTCCGCCTCTTTCCCCAGCGGCAGCCTTAAAGTCTCGAACTCCCGGTCGCCCTTCTCGGTCTCCTTGTCGTGGCATTTCAGGCAGTATTGCCCGACGAATTGCGCGACCGCCTTGTGGCCCGCCGACTCCGCGGCGCCACCGGATGCCGTCGCCAGCGCCAGACCGATTCCCAGCATCCGCGCCCACCCCCTCAGCCCCCGGCCGGCTACCCGGCCGCGCGTCCTCATCGCCGCCTGCCCGCTCACGCGATTCCGAAGCGTCCCGTGCTGTTGCCAAACGCATCCACCTCGACGCCCATCCGCTGCGCGAGGTCGACGTAGAGATTGCACAGCGGCACCTTGTTCGGGCCCTGCGCCGGCAGTTTCTTGAATTCGCCGTGCCGGTAGCCGCCGCCCGCGAGCACGATCGGCAGATCGGAGTTCTTGTGGGTGTTGGAGTCGCCGATGCCGCTGCCGAACAGCACCGTCGTGGAGTCGAGCAGCGTCCGGTCGCCGTCATCCATTTTGGCCAGGCGAGCGACAAATTTGCCGAACTGCTCGATCTGATACGTCTCGAGCGTCACCAGGTGCTTGATCGCGGCCTCGTCGTTCCCGTGGTGCGAGAGGCCGTGGTAGGATTTGTCGATGCCGAGATCCTGCGGCAGGAAGTCGCCGCCGATTTCCAGCGTCGCGATGCGCGTCGAGTCCGTCTGCAGCGCCAACGCGATGAGTTCGTAGAGCATCGGCAGGTCCTGCACCTTGTTCCGGTTCTCCGGCCGCGCGAACGGCGCCTGCGGCTTGGGCAGACTCGACCAGCGCTGCCGCAGCTCCAGGCGTTTTTCCACGTCGCGGATCGAGGTGAAATATTCGTCGAGCTTGTCCTTGTCCTCGCGATTCACGCGGCGCGAGAGGCTGTTTGCCTCGGTCAGGACCGAATCGAGGATCGAAGCCTGGAGCGTATTCTCGCGGCTGCGCCGCTCCTGGCGGTCCGGCGAGTCGCTCACGAACAGCCGGTCGAACAACTCCGCCGGGCCCGTGATCGGCGGCACGCGCACGCCCGACTTCGTCCACGCGATCTGGCACCCGCCGTGGATGCCGCCCTCGGAGCCCACCGTGAGCGACGGGAAACGCGTCTCGTGCCCGACTTCGTCCGCTATGAATTGATCGATGGAAACGTTCCCGTTCGGCCGGTTCTGCGCCTCGGAATTCAACACGCCCGAAAGGAACGAATGCACGGCGAAGTGTCCGCCCTTCACGCCGTGATCGAGCCCGCGATACACGGTCATCAGCTTGCGCACGTCCCAGAGCGGCTTCAGCAGCGTCGTCTGCTCGTAGGCGGTGCCGGTCGTCTCGGGAAAGAAATGTTTGGCCTGGTAACCGAGCAGATTGCCCACCGCCACGAAGCGCCGCGCGCCTGCGCCCGCGCCTTTGGCGACCTGCACCGTCGCCGTGCCGCCCACCGCACTCGCGAGCAGCGACGGCAGGGAGGGCAGCGCCAGACTTGCCCCGAGCGACTTGAGAATGAAGCGCCGCCGATTCATGGGGGTGGATTCCAGGGGCATGGTGGTGACGAGGTGGGGAGAGGTCAGCCCGGTCGGTCCGCCGGCCGAGGCACACCGAAAACACAGCCTTCCCCACGTCTCCCGGCGAGGAAAAACCCGCGCGTGGGTCCTCGGGTTCGCGATGCAGTTATTCCGCCTCAGCCTTCGCGGCGCCGCAGGGCACGCCGTTTCCCGTTTCGGCCTGCCGCGTTCCGCGCTTGAGCCGGCCTCGCGGCGTCATCCTCATGCGTCCACTCATGGACCCGCTGCTCGACTCGGCCAACCCCGCCATCTACGCGCTCCGCACCACCGCCCAGGGCCCCGCCGGCCGCCTCCCGCTCGAGCCCGGCCAACTGCGCGCGATGTCCAGCGGCGATCTCTTCGGCTGGACCCAGAATGCGGGCATGGGCTGGTCCCCCGCGGCCATGCTCGGAAAACAGTTTCTCATCCTCAGCACGCAGGGCGGCATCCGCGCGCCCGACGGCTCGCCCATCGCCCTCGGCTACCACACGGGCCATTGGGAAGTCGGCCTGCTCATGGAGGAAGCCGCCCGCACGTTCTCCGCCGCCGGCGCCATCCCGTTTGCCGGCTACGTCTCCGATCCCTGCGACGGCCGCACCAACGGCACCGCGGGCATGCTCGACAGCCTCGCCTACCGCAACGACGCCGCCGTCGTCCTCCGCCGCCTCATCCGCTCGCTGCCCACGCGCCGCGGCGTGCTCGGCGTGGCCACCTGCGACAAGGGCCTGCCCGCGATGCTCATGGCCCTCGCCGGCACGCTCGACCTGCCCACGATTCTCGTCCCCGGCGGCGTCACGCTCATCGCGGAAGACGCCGAGGATACCGGCAAGGTCCAGACGCTCGCGACGCGTTTCGCCCGTGACGAGATCACCCTCGATCACGCCGCCGAGATGGGTTGCAAGGCCTGCGGCTCGCCCGGTGGCGGCTGCCAGTTCATGGGCACGGCCGCGACCAGCCAGGTCGTTGCCGAGGCGCTCGGTCTCACGCTGCCGCACGGTGCGCTGGCGCCCTCCGGGGCGGAAATTTGGCGCGACCTCGCGCGCCGCTCCGCCAGTGCGCTGCTTGTGCTCGAGAAACAACACCTCACCACGCGCGACCTCCTCTCGCCCGACTCGATCCACAACGCCCTCGTCACCCATGCCGCGTTCGGCGGCTCCACCAATCTCACGCTGCACATCCCCGCCATCGCGCACGCCGCCGGTCTCCCGCGTCCGACGGTCGAGGATTGGGCGCGCATCAACCGCTCCGTGCCGCGCCTCGTCGATGTGCTCCCCAACGGTCCGAAACACTACGCGACCGTCCAGGTGTTTCTCGCCGGCGGCGTTCCCGAAGTGATGCTGCACCTGCGCGATGCCGGCCTGCTCAAGCTCGATGCGCGCACCGTCTCCGGCCGCACGCTCGGGGAGAATCTTGCCTGGTGGGAGAAATCCGAGCGCCGTCAGCGCCTGCGCGAAAAACTCACCGCCCTCGATGGCATCAATCCCGACGATGTCATCATGTCGCCCGCGCGCGCCCGGGAGCGCGGTCTCACGAGCACGATCACGTTTCTCCGCGGGAACCTCGCGCCCGAAGGCGCTCTCGTGAAGAGCACCGCCATCGCCCCCGATGTCATCGGCGCCGACGGCGTCTATCTCCACGAGGGTCCCGCGCGCGTCTTTACCACCGAAGCCCGCGCGATCGCCGCGCTGAAATCCGGCAGCGTGAAAGCCGGCGACACCATGGTGCTCATCGGCCTCGGCCCCGGCATCGGCATGCCCGAAACCTATCAGATCACGTCCGCGCTCAAATACGTGAAGGAAGGGAAACGCATCGCCCTCATCACCGACGGGCGATTCTCCGGCGTCTCCACCGGCGCGTGCCTCGGCCACGTGAGCCCCGAAGCATGGGCCGGTGGTCCGATCGGCAAGGTCCGCAACGGCGACCTCATCCGCCTCCGGATCGATACCCGCACGCTCACCGGCTCGGTCGACGTCCTCGGTGTTCCCGAGGCCGAGTTTGCCGCGCGCGCGACGCATCCGGACCTCACGATCGATCCGCGCGTCCCCGCCGACACCCACCTCTGGGCCGCGCTCCAGAACGCCAGCGGCGGCCCGTGGGGCGGATGTGTCTATGACGCGGCACGCGTCACCCGGCTCATCGAACTCGGCCTCGCCGCCGAACGCAGCGCCG
>JACCDO010968688.1_pt1 | contig 11413 bp, 7 predicted proteins | sample 7446101 | NCBI WGS metagenome assembly JACCDO01 (sample SAMN15323440, study PRJNA562643) | freshwater metagenome | isolation source: river surface water | place: USA:Blue River Watershed | collected 2017-08-16
GGAATACTCTTGATACTTATTCAATTTCGCCTTTTTTTCGCGGATAACTTGAGCTGAATTTATATTAGTAGCAACAGCTTTAGTACTTTCATCTGTAATCAAGCGCTTGGCAGCACTCAACCGAAAATACGAATCACTTAAACTTTGGTGGTGGTGGTAACTACGAACCTTACCAAGAGGACTTGACAACGGCAGCGCGCTGGGCAACAGGAACAACAGCAATAGCAATAGCATCCGCAATTCCTGGATTTTTTAGTAGGAAAACAAGCAAATAATTACTGTATAGGCTGGCGCTGTACCCGTCCGACACAATAGAAGCCTAGATGGTATCACCGCCGTTATCGCAATCGCAATGACTTTTAATAAGCTTTGACCTCTACCAAGTTTTGTAGCAAGAAACTCCTGCTTCAACTTTGGAAAGTCGGAAAGAAGCGAGGCTGTGCCGTTCCACACCCAGTGTCTGACGAAGAGAAGTCTTAGAGGAAAGGTCTTTTCTTTCCAAGATCACTTGTTCTCTTAGAAATAACAGACCTTGCGGGCTGCACCTTGTCCATTTGCGACTTGGATCTAAGACGTGGGTGGCCTCGTGTACCTGCAGCGAGAGTCACGGTACCGTCCTTCGGAGAATTTTTATTTTTAAAATTTCCTCATTCAGTAGTTCTTTGGATGCGAACCTCGTCAAGATGTGGCGACGATTGTTATCAGTAGTGGTATCGAGAGACATGGGAGGAAGAAATCGAAGTTATAGTCCATTTCTGCCGATACAAATACTTCTGCTGCTTGTATTATTTCTAATAGTGCCATGTGCAAATTCAGAAATTGATTATTCATACAACCAGCGGCATTTATTTGACGAATCAACACAATTAGCATCACTACAAACAGAAGCAGATCAAAGTAAAAGTATTCCTTCCTTCAACAAAAGATCAATTTTTGACTCGGAGAAGATGCTAGCCATGCAAGAAATGGAACAAACTATGAAAGTTTTGGAAAAAATAAAGCATCAAGGATATTCCATCTATGGTTTCTATCACAGTTCGACATGGCAAGAATACTGGAGAGAAGTAGTGTCTGAACAACTGTATTTACTCGACGGATGGAGAAAGTTTCCTAATGCTAACACTATTAGTACTGACAAGATGATAGGCAATGCAAAATTGGATTATGGTACCTACGAATGGGATACTAATCACAAATATACCAGTTTATTAAATATTACAGAACAATTGTATATGAATGTAGTAGGCAACGATATCAAAGACTTCAATAGCATGAAGGCACTAGTGTCTTACCTTATGCTGAGTAACAGACATAAAATCTATATGAATTTTAATAGAACCTTACCTCGTGAAGCATATGATGATGCACCACTGGAGCAGAAGACCATGTACGATCAAATGCACAACATATCCTCAGGGGAATACCCCACGATAACGAAACTTTACGAAACTTGCCGTAGCCTCTCGAGTCAAGGCAAAAAGGCGTTAGTATACTATATTCACTCAAAAGGATCGTGCTGCTGGAAGGACTTCCAACAGGTCTATCGGAAAGAGAAGACGTCATTAGAATATTCGGATATTTACAAGGAAAATGTGAATTTTTCGCCAGTGTCGACGTGGAGAGCGTACTTGAACGCGATGATTTTAGAGTTTCCTTCTACTTGCTTGCGCGCAATAATCGAGAAAAACTACTCAACTTGCGGCGTAGAGAACCAATTTGCTCATTATTCAGGAAATTTTTGGTGGGCTGATTGTGACCACATTGCAAAATTAGAGCCGTTGCACAATCGTTTTGATTGGAGAAAGCCAGAGTTTTGGGTGATGTTCGCCCATGGTAGTGGCAGCAATAACAAAATTAATAAAAGGTTCGCGTACAGATGTGGCTACGCAATATTCAACTGCAACATGAACCTGTATCACCATGAATGCTCGCGATACAAATACCGCGAAACGCTGTGGAATAATGCTTTTTCCCAAGAAGTTAGTCGAAGTACTCCAACTGGCACGATCCTGACAGAGGACCAAGCCAGTGTCTGCAAGGGACTGAGATCTTCCAATGCAACTTCTTACAACGAACTGATGGACTCGTTGAACAAACTATTCTTCGAATCCAGATCAGGTTAAATGATTTGGTTAGTTTTACAGATCATTGATAATAACCGACTGAAGCTGTACACGTATCGACTATGTATATATGTCATTACTTATTTTGATACTCGCTTTCTTCTTCAAGGAAGCAGCACGTTCTCTCGAGCTATGCGCCTGATTACTTATTCTTTTAGTAAGATTGGAATTGCGGGTTGTACCTTGGATCCATAATATGATACTTGTTACTCGTATCCATCACATGATGATGTGTGGTCTCGTGATCATCTTTTGTAAGATCTATCGTTGGGATGACTACTTCAGCAACAGGCACCTTGATTCTTGCATCTTGTTGAATATATTCTGGTTTCGGCGAAAGTACTTTTAAATGAGGTGGGATCTTATCTGGTGTAGCTACTTTGTAGTAATCTAATGCTGCTAGTGCTTCTTGTAAAGATATTGCTACATTATGCGCGGCATTTCCTTGATCCTTATAAGGCGTTTGAATTGAAACCTCACCAATAACTGAAGATGTGTCCGAAGATGTGTCAGATAACGAGTCTTGAGCTGTGAAACGACAATCTGGTGCCACATGACTTCCCTTACATTTCCTGCAACTTAATCTATTAAATCCTTCTTGTAAAGTCGATATTGTCCCATTCTTCAACCATCTATATAATAAGACATTAGTGTTAGGATAGTTATCATTAATGACGCCACAATCTCTGGCACAATGATACTTTCCATTACATTTTTTACAGTACAATTTATCAAGACCTTCGTTGAAACAGCTTATCTTTCCTTGACTTAACCACTTGTACAATAATATATTTGTATTAACATTCATACTAGGTGTCGTACGTTTACTATTTGGGCTTTTGTTTCTATTTGGGCTTTTGTTTCTATTTGGGCTTTTGTTATTATTTGGGCGTTTGTTATTATTTTGGCGTACATTCCTACTACTACGCGGTGATTGGTGCATATCTTTTCTACTACTTATACGCTTTGCACTCAATTTCGGGTAAATTATTTTTACAGTTCTATAAGCATTGCTTTTAACTGGTTTTCGATTAACGTTAGATCGATGTGTTCGTTTTGGAAGATAATCATCGTCTACCGGAAATGCCTGAACAATTTCGACTACTCTACTTTTTAGCATTGTAGATAGGACACTCAAGTAGTGCGGAGTATCCCCACTGACCAACGGGTCACTGACTATCGTGAGCAGATATTCGTCCCTTTTCAACAGTCTCTTTTCCCGCCGGTTCCTGTTTTTTGTGAGTGAAGAAAGTTGTCTTGAACCAAGTCAGTGATCAGGCTAACTTAATATTTGACCAAAATCTGACCCCTCAACTCCTCCTTGGACTTTCCTTTCCATTATTCCTACTCAAGTCACTTTACTTCAAATTGGCACCGGCCATCGGTACCGTTAAAGATTTTCCATGGAATCTTGCAGAGTCAATCTGCATTTGCAAATTAGTACGTACCGATTGGATATTCAGCGAAATGGACGATTTCATATGCGGATTCGCATATGGTTTGGTTAATGTCATAGTTGGTCAACCGTTTGATGTGCTGAAGACAACATTGCAAACAAATCCTCAGAAGAAAGGCGTCATTGCAGTTGGAGTCGAGCTTTTCAAGACAGAAGGAATACGCGGCTTATACCGTGGTGGTATGCCATTAGTGATCGGTGGGGGCTTAATCAGATCAACCCAATTCGGATTTAATACAATTGCATTAGAGTATTTGCGAAAATCGAATAATAATTTACCACTTACAAAGGAACAAAGACTGTTTCAGGTCATTGATTATCAAAAAGTAGGTGCTGGTCTTATCGGTGGAATAGGTAGAGGATTAGTTGAAACACCCTTTGAATTCGTCAAGGTTAGACGCCAAATTCAAGCGCCATGGAAACTAAAAGACGTATATAATGGTGCTGGACCAACGATATTTCGGAATTCTCTTCTTTTTTCTGCATTTGTTTCATATATTGATCTCACCAAGTTTGCATTTGGTGGGTTTTCTCATGCTTTTACTGAAGGTGCAGTATGTGCTAGTCTCGCATGGCTAACGGTGTGGCCATTAGATGTAGTGAAATCACAAATACAATCAGGACTTTACAAGGATAAAAGTTATTTTGACCTTTTATTTGATACATTTCGTAAGGGTTTATTCTTCAGAGGACTCGGACCAGGCATGGTTAGGTCCAGCATTGCTAATGGATTTAGTATGATGGCATTCAATAAAACCAAAGAAATAATTCAGGAGTATAGGGCGAATTCAACACGATAATATAAAATAATGTGAAAATTGTTTATAATATATATACACTACTTACAAACATCGATTTAACTACGTTTTCGCATCATTTCATTCTCAATATATATTTCCTCACTAGCTGGTTTATTGGTTAATAATGCTGCTCCTACGTTCCTTCCTTCACCGACCAAAACATTAAATGTTGATGCAGCATTAGCTGTGTCACTAAACTCTACAACTATGCCTTTATTTTTAAAGTGCTTGATAATATCAGCCGACCCTGGACCAGGCTGCCTCTCACCGCATCCAATAAATAGAACTTCAATCGTTGGATAGAGCATACTAAAAAGCGTCAATGAATCAACAGTAACATCTTCAAATTTCTTGGCATTCCATAAAAAGAAAGATTTTGGAAGCAACAATACTGATTGTCCCACATATACATCATTAATCATAAACGATGAATCGCCAAGCCCCTTTACTTGCTTGAACATATATTTACCATCAACATTTTGCTCCTCGCGGATTAATTCAGAATCTTTCAGCGAACTCGTCACGATAATTGGACCACGCCCAGTAGGCACCGGAGGAACTCCCTCGCGTTTACTGCTACAGCAACGGAGTATTGAGCGAGTCACTGACACATGCTGCATACCATTTCGGTAAATAAAACTGCGGAATATGGAATTCATTGTTGTTAATTTGTCAAAAAGTTTGGTAATTTTTTTCTTCTGGTACCGCCGGTACCAATCTTTGAGTCAGACTCAGAAGTCGTAAAACGAACCTTTCAAGGGACAAGGTTGCGATGTATATAGATCACGCGTGTCAGATTTGACCTATTGACTCTTATCAATATCGATTTATTTAATTACCCGAGAATTACCGTGGTACCGGTTAATTCGATCCAACAAATTTTTGTTGATTGAACACAGAAAGGAAAGTTATCCTCATCCTATTAAGGAAGGAAGGGCATCTAACGCCGCGATGAGTCGCACCGTATTTTCGACGGTGGATGATATCACTGAAAGTCGGCTGGATTCTCTGCATACTTGGATGAAACAGCTGACTCTGTCGCGACCAATCAAGAATATAGCTCGAGACTTCAGTGATGGTCAATTATTAGCTGAAACAATCAAACTATATATACCAGACTTGGTACAGTTACATAACTACCCAGAAGCTACATCATTTCGACAAAAGATGCGCAATTTAGAGTTATTAAATAAAAAAGTATTCAAAAAGTTAGAATGTATATTACCCACTGCAGTACTGGAAGAGATTGCTACAAGTCGTCCTCAAGCGGTTGAAAGAGTGTTAAATATTTTACAATATAAAATTAGTGTTTATAAAAATGCAAAAAATCCCACTATTTCTGATTATAGTGCGACAGATATTAGTTTAAATAATAGTTTAAATACTAGTCTTCAAAATACTAGTAATAACGGACTTAATTACAGCGGGGAGTTGCATGACGTAGTCGAAGCAACAGAAATCAATCTTAAGAAGCCAGTTACAACAAACCTGACTGAAATCGACCTTGAAATATTGAAAGATAAAGAGTTATTAATAAGAGAGCAACAGAATACAATAGAGTTGCTAAATTTAAAGATTCAGAAGTTGGAGCAGCTAATTCAAATGAAGGATCGATTGCTTAGTCAAACAATTAAATAGTGTTTTCATATAATGTGTTTTATTTTATTTGTAATATTCCAGCAGCAACTAATTTCTCAATTTTAGTTCTTACTGATATGTCATTCAATGCGTCCTGAGCAAATCTAGCTCTGGCAGGATCTTGCATGTCTTGCAAGACTGTTCTAATAACGGGATCTTGTAAAATCATTTGAATTTCAGGATCTGCCATGGCATGTGCTGCTCTTTCAGAATCAGGTGCACCACTTTGGTTGCCTGCGTATATTTTTTGTTCAACGTTTTTCATGCCTTGTTTGCATAAATCACTGGCAGGATCGATTTGTAACCCAGCCCGATAGCTGTCCATCGCCTTGTGATACTCCTTCATGTACAACTCAATATCGCCTTTCTTGGCCCAAGCCTTGACGTAATTGCGGTCTAACTCAAGAGATTTTTCTACTTCTTTCTTGGCTTCGTTGAATAAACCCATTTTCAAGTACGCGGCGGCTAAGTTATTGCGATATGGAGCATTTTTTGGATCTCTTTTAACGGCTTCTTCGTATTCCTGTATTGCCTCAGGGAATTTACCATCCCTGAAAGCGGTGTTACCTCGCTCTTTCGCCGCTAAAGCCAACTCTGGATTCACATATTGTTCGCGTTTTAACTTCTCATATTCAAGCTCCAAGTTCTTGATTTTTCTCTCAACATCTTTATCTTTCTTATTGAATTGAGCTGTTTTATATGCTTCAATCGCTTCCTTGACATCATTCTTTTTAAGATGCGCACCAGCAATTCGTTGATGAACTTTAGCAATATCATCAAATGAGGAGCGGTTTTGTTTGCCTAATTCTAACGCTAGATTACAAATTTCAATGGCTTTATCGCACTCGCCCATTTCAATGTAAACAGCAGCCAAGTTACTCTTATATAGTATATTACTAGGATCAGTTGAGAAAGCTTCTTCGTAATGCTTTATCGCTTCTGGGAAATTCTTTTCCTTATAGAAACTATTACCCTTTTCTTTGAGTGCATTTGCTTTCTTTTTAATTTCGCGTGCAGCCATCTCTTCCTCAGTTAAATTTTCTGGTTCTGGTTCTGGTTCAGGGACTTTAGTTTTTGGTGCAGGTTGAGGAGGTGGGGTAAAGTTATCTTCTTCACCACCCATTCCACCCATTCCACCCATTCCACCAAGAATTGCTTGTAATACTTCCATCATTTCAGGATCTTGTAACATAGCTTGGGGGTTTGATTGCATCATTCTTATTTTTGCCATAAATGTTGGATCAGCTAATTTAGGTCCAAATTTAGGATGACCAACGAGTTTAGCAAGCATTTGAGGACCAAATAGTCCACCCATACCAGAATTGCTACCCATTGCAGCGCTTTCTTTCGCGTTTTGCACATCTGCAAGAGCACTCTTTAAACTGGCATCAGTTGGAGCAACACTTAATCCACTTTCATATACTTGAATTGCTTCATCGTATCGTTTTAAGGCATGTAATGCAGCACCTTTACGACTGTATCCTTTAACAAATGCACTGTTTAATGCAATGCACTGCTCGCCATCTTTTAATGCATTTTGTGCATCGCCTTTACTTAAATAAGCAGCAGAACGATTACTGAAGAATACGTGATCCTTTGGATCCAGCTCTATTGCCGCAGTGTAACACTTTATCGCTTCATCAAAGTTCTTAGCTTGTAGATGCGCATTTCCTTCATTTTTGTAGTCACCTGCACTTTTGGACATTCTTCTTTTCGTCTTATGGCTTCACTTCGCTTCTAGAATCACAATGGAATCTCCACGAGCTGCTATTCCGGAACCAAAAATTATAATGGATAATATTAAGATATCTTCTTAAATAATAGAATACAGTAGATGATTGTAAATGCGCTGATTGAAATTACATAATTCTCTTACGATACTTTAATCACCCAAACTAACGAAATAGCTGAGAAGAGTACATCAAACACTGATATAAAGACTGAATTCTACAACTTTGTTCTCCTTATTTTATTTCATCTCCTTCTTTTCTTCTTTTCTATTTCTTTATCGTTATAATTTCTTAATTTTTTTAGAACTGGTGAGGGTTTTTCAAAAAAAAATTCAAACAGCAGCAATAAATTTTACCGAGTTAATCGTTGAATTACACCATCATGATGAAGGGTGCGATGGACGAAGAGTTCAAGAGGAATCTGAAGTGGGTGACATACGCCAAACCGAAGATTGTCTTTGGGTTTGAGCATCTATCTCCGGCATATGTACCTGCGATGGCCAACAAGGCAAAAGGAATATCTATTGTATTTGAAAAAATCACTGGATGGTGTCCACCTTCATCATTACTGAAGGAATTAGATGCTGGTGGATATAGTTTGACTGTACAATTAAGTTTCTCGTTATTTCATTTGAATTCGAAAAGTTTTTTTGGATCAACTTGGATGGGCCAACCTGTTCCATTAGGTGATGGTACTAGTCAATTACCAGACGTTATTGAATTCGATTATGATGAAATTATATACATGATATCTAGAATCATTGATCCATCTTGCGTTGGTGTTGTCGAAATAGTAGCTTCCAAGATAGATAATAAACGAAATATTATTGCCGCACAGTATGGGTAAGTCTTTCTTTTTCCAACTAATAAAATTATTATTTATACTTATTTCTAATATTTTTATAGCTGCGGTTGGACAATGCTCAACATTTTTGCTGCCGATAGTTCTACGATTATACCAGATATTGCCGATGGTCCCGAAAACGCAGATTCAACAAATTGTTCATTTTTAGTCGGTAGTCCCCGTGATTTGTTGATAAGTAGTGATATACAGTCGTTATCTTCGTCAATAAGAGAAGCTAAAAACTCACTATTACACTATAGACTATTCAGTCATCGGAAATTATTAAAAATTCAAAGATTAATTTCTGAGAATGAAATAGTTGGCAGATATGATGTCATCCCTGGATTAAGTCCCAAGTCAGTTGTTCCCCCAAATGATACGAAATCTAGATCAATATCGTGTATAGGAGACGACCAGATTGCAGACAAAAAGCGGGGAGTCATCTCCGTCCCATCAAAGCCTGTCGTTGCTATTCCACTCAAATTAAAAATTTCTTATCTTCAAATTTTAGTATCGAAACGTTTAGAACTAGAAGAGCGTATGATTGACAGTATTGCTAAAGACCCCAATGATACGGAAAAAATCCAGGCGCAAGTTTTAAGCAGGACATTAAAAGTGGCGATTCATAATGGTCATACGCCACTAGGTGGAGATTGGCAACCTTTCAATCTTGATGAAGATGAACAGGATAAAGATTTGTTGTTTACATCCAAGCAAAGTATGGATATCAACGGATATGTAGCTCATGAGAATATGGCCCTTGTGTTTTTGATTGAATATGAAATTGGAGTGCCCCAGCAACATCGTGCACACTACAACCCTCAAGCATTACTAAATTCAACGCTTCGTCGAGGGCATGCTGTGACGACGTTAGTTCTAGGTGCGGGTATATTCATTCCATCAAACGGAAAAGTAATTTTCCTCCGAAATCGCCCTGTACACGACAAAGACGACATTGGATGTGAAGTCAAGTTGCGGTATGATGATATTTGTTCTACTTTGTCCTTCCGCCCTAATTATGGCGCAGTAGATCGCGTGCTGTCAGGTTCAAGAAACAATGACAGAAAAGACGATAAAGGCGACTCTACCGATGGAGATGAAAGCAGCGGTATCACACTAGCATTTGATCTTAAAGCGTTTGATTCTGTAAAAGGGGCATTAGAACATGAAGATGAAGTAATGACACGCACCAACGACGAGGCTAATGATGATGCAGATAGTATAAAGGATAAAGATAGCGTACAAGCTGATGATCGAAGTGACGATGATGTACCTAGATATCGAAATAAAGGAGTACGTGAGTCAAAAGAGTCTATTCGTAGTACTGATAGGAGAGAGGTCAAAAAAGTAGAGAGTAAACGCGATCGTGATTTATCGGTTAGTCCAAAACGTCCAGTAGTCTCTAGTGGTGCTTTGAAGAAAGCTGAAAGAAAGAAAGTTATAGCTGACGACAATGAATCAATCGCCGACTCGTTAGTCGGAGGTGACTCAGATGCTTCTTCACTACGGTTAGATCCTAGGTACTACCAAACTCGAACTGTTGTTGAAACAGACAGAATGATACCTAGTCGCAGGGATAATGAAGTTGCTAATTATGATGGCACCATTGCAGTGCCTAAAGGTAAACATTCGCTATTAGCAAGGTCGATGCAAGCAAAAATTGGTGATAGTTACAGTAGGCGTGACGGTTATGACGACGAAGTTGACTCCGATATAAGGTATGCGCCACCAAAAGTTTCGAAATCATTGCAGATATCATCTGTTCCTGTCACCCAGTCACATGTGAGGGAACTATCGAGAGGAGTTAAGTCGCGCTTAAGTAGACATGGTTTTGATGGAGTTATTCAAGAAGGACCGATGCACAGTAATAATCAAATAACCTCTGTTGCATCTAGGAATTCGGGTGCATTAATTGACATCAATGTAGAGGCTAATGACACGTTAACTGTGAACGACATAACTATTCAGTTTGCTGGTTATCGCGCGGGACTTTATGATGAAAGTTTACAAGGTGCAGTCTCTCATCCACGGTCATTATATTTTAGTTTTCAATTTTACACTTGTCTTCCTACACGCACTGAACCTATGAGATTATTACCTTCAGAAAGAGGACAAGCATGCGTATTTGCGAGAGATGAAGCTCATAGTAGAGACGAGACACCTCTTGCGCTTCGATACATAGTAGACTGTTCACAGTCCTCCCCTACTGAAGCGCATGAGTTCGCTGAATACTTAGCACACTCCACATTATTTATTGACGTTTGGGACACTGATTCCTTACTGTTAGTCGGAACATGTGGCGTTCCATTGCGACGTATCATGCGCCAAGGCCAGTCTTTGATGAAATCATCTATCGAAGTAGATGTAATAAATTCTGACGTTTCAATCCAGTCACAAGGTGGAATTGCTACGTCTGTAATTGCTGCTGGTGGTCCTGTTTCTGGTGCTATTGTCGGCTCGGTGCAACTTATCATCTCGAATCACGGCCAGCCTGGTAAAGCTGATGAGAAAACGAGTCAAGCTAGAATCTCAAATGTCATTAATCCTACTGAGGACCTAAACTGGCGCACATCCGGAATCGCGAATCCTAAATCTATTAGCAAGCATAGACCGTCCAATTCAGTTCGTGCAAGACCGTTGAGTGAAAGTGCACCAGAGCTATCAGATGCTATTAAAAATTTCCGTGTTTCATCTAGCGATAATCCTTCAAGGCCGTCGTATAGGTCGTTAAGCTCTATTAGGGGCACAGAAGGAGCTCATACTCTTACGTACGATGAGATCGTTGTCATATTTAAACGTTTCCAAGGCGCAGTGAAAGGCAC
>JACCDO010907131.1_pt1 | contig 11412 bp, 27 predicted proteins | sample 7446101 | NCBI WGS metagenome assembly JACCDO01 (sample SAMN15323440, study PRJNA562643) | freshwater metagenome | isolation source: river surface water | place: USA:Blue River Watershed | collected 2017-08-16
GGGCGCAAGGGTTCCCAGTTTGAAACAGATGTAATGAAATGGCTACGTAAGATGGGTGCTATGGCAGAGCGTCTTACTAAGGCTGGTGCAAAAGATGAAGGAGATATGGTTTGTATTGTCGCGGGACAGACATACATACTCGAACTAAAAAACAGGAAGAGCCTATCGCTTCCTGAGTTTTGGCGAGAGGCACAGGTTGAGGCGGTTAACTATGCTAAGGCTAGAGGTATATCGGAAGTGCCACTGCATTATGTCGTAGTTAAACGCCGCAACTCTGGCATAGAAAACGCTTGGGTCATTCAGGATTTAGAACAATGGATGAAGGAGAAGTCAGGTGATAAGGATTGACAACGACTTGCCTAGCGTTGCGGATGTCTTGCGTCACTATGGTGCGAACATACGACAAGGACACGGGCAAGTTAATCTCAAGTGCCCGTTCCATTCAGATACGCACCAGTCAGGGTCGGCGAACCTCGATAAGAATATCTTTATATGCTTTGCCTGTGGCGTTCAGGGCAACAGTTTACAACTAATCTCACAACAGGAGGGAATAAATATAAATGAAGCACGGACATTTGCAGAAGGAATTACTGGGCAAAGCCACCAAGAAGTACGCGGAAAGTATTCATCTGGCATCAGATTACCTAGAAAGCAGAGGAATCAGTCAGGAAGTAGCACGTCTGGCGTCATTAGGCGTAGTCTCGGAACCTGAAACTGGTCACGAACAATACGCTGGACGTCTTGCTATACCTTACATAACTAAGACAGGTGTAGTAGACTTACGATTTAGAAGTCTTAACCCTGCAGTTGAACCCAAGTATATGGGTATGACTGGGGCAGAGACTAGGATGTACAACGTGCTTGACGTAGAGCAAGCAGGAGATTTCATAGGGGTGTGTGAAGGTGAACTGGATACTATTACTCTCAGTTACTGCGTTGGCATTCCTTGCATTGGCGTACCTGGAGCGAACTCCTGGAAGAGACACTACACACGATTGCTTGCAGACTTTGAAAGAGTATTCGTCTTCGCTGATGGAGACCAACCAGGAACAGAGTTCGCCAAGGGTCTTGCCCGCGAACTTCCAGTTACTATCGTACAACTCCCCGAAGGAGAAGATGTTAATTCAATGTTCGTGCAATCAGGGGCGGGATGGTTTCACGAGAAGATGGATACATAACATTGGACTTTGACCCTAACGAACCACCTGAATCTTATTGCCACGATTGCGGTGTTCAGTTCGATAACTCATTCGAACTTGTAGACCACACACTGGAAGAGGATGAAGAGTTCGACCCATACTACATCTTACCTAATGGTATGAAGTTATTGCTAGGGTCACTGCTTAGATTTATTTACAACCACTCAAAAGAACCAGAACAGATTGAACTAATCACACAGTCAACATACATCACGCTATTTGCAGCAGAGATGGGCTTCGATATGATTGACGAACTGGTTGAGGATATGGTGGTTAAGTCTGCTATGCAGAACTTAGACCAGAATATTGAGAAGTTACTATCAAAGGAAACAGATGAAGAAGGCGGAGCGTGAAGAGATATGGCAGATTATAACCCACTTGGCAAACCAAGGACTGAACGTACAGAGTTATACAGTAGACAAATCCACGCTGATAGTAACGCTACACATTCCGATATTAACTGGGCAGAGTTTGAGTTAGATGTAAGAGATGTGATGCAGGAACTAGGCGACCTGCTCATCAAGAAGCACAGGGATTACGGACCGAAGAACATTAGCAACTCACCCTATGGTGCAACCAATGGGCTAGTGGTACGTATGTGGGACAAGATAGCCCGCATTGTTAACCTCACCAAACAAGGCAACGTGACCGCAGAGAACGAACCGCTTGAGGATTCCTTCAAGGACATAGCAAACTATGGTATAATTGGGCTACTTGTATTGCGAGGAAAGTGGGATAAGTGAAAGAGCAGGAACTATTCGACTGGCTTAAGACGGAGAAGTTCCCCGACCTCATCCACTCCCCCGAAGTATATGATGGCTTCGACTGTATCTCTGAAGCAGAGAAACTATTTATAGAATTAAAGTGTAGACGCACGCACTACCCTGAACTACTGATTGAGAAGATGAAGTATGACTTCCTTCTCGAAGAGTCTGCTAAGTTAGGACTCTCACCTTGGTATGTTAACTCCACACCTGATGGTATCTGGGCATTCCCTTTGCTCGACCTCAAGGAAATAGAATGGGCAGAGAAGTGGTTGCCATCTACTACTGAGTTTGTTAACAAGAGTAACAAGATGAAGATGGTTGGGTTTATCCACGTTGACCAAGGGTTTAAGATTATATGATTGAGTGGGAACGCATTGAGCGTTGGGATTATGTGGTCGACTCTGTTGCATCTGAGTACCACAAGAAGTTTGATTTAGATATTGAAGACATCAAGCAATCGTTGTATCAGTGGTTCGTTGAGCATCCTAATAAGTTAAATGATTGGGAAGCAATCGGAGATAAGGACGCAAAGAATCTTATCTATCGTAGCCTACGCAACCAAGCACTAGACTATTGCCAACACTGGAAGGCTAAGTCAGGTGGCTATGAAACCTCTGACATCTTCTACTATGAATCAGGTATGGTTGAGGCTTTACTTCCTGGCGTACTGCGTGGTGAGTATGGTGCAGGTAGCAAGGTAGATTTAGGTAGACCAGGCACACCATCTGCACCTAATGAGGGTGGCAATCTTATGGCTATGATGATTGAGATTGACTGGGGATTCTGGAAGTTACCTAAGGAAGACCGCAAGGTATTGTTCTTACGCTATGCAGAGTCAATGGACTTCGGTGCGATAGCAAAGGAACTAGAACTAGGTAGTGATGATGCTGCACGAATGAGGCACAAGCGTGCCATTCGTAAACTCATCAACAAGATAGGTGGCTTCAAGCCTTATCGTGATGAGGACTCGTCGCCCTCTGATGATTCCTTAGAGTCATAGTCTACCTCTGCTGGGTCTACCCATAGCCCTTCAGGGTAATCCTGAATTAACTCTGCGTGATGTAGTTCTACTATCTCTTTCCAACTTTGTACTGTGTTCATCTTATCCTCCTGTTGAATAGAATCCTGTACCATTAAACTTTACTGCTGGTGCTGACCATATCCTAGTCATTGTTGTTTGGCAACAGACTGGCTCGGTGCTGTCACCAAAACTTCTTTCAATCTCCCTTTGTCCACCGCATTGGTCACACTTGTAATCATATGTCGGCATTACATCTCTCCATCTATTGGTGTTGGTGCTGTGGATTCTGCTCCACATTCCTTGCACCTTTGTCGCAAATCATACCAACCTACCTCCCTAGTTTCCTTATCCCACATTACAGTAACCTCAAACATAAGGCAACCACATATGCAAGCAATCGTAGGATTATCTAGGTTGTATAGGTCGAACATCAATACCAGTTCTTGCGCTGGTGATGGGCTAGTGCCCTGCAAGGGGTGTCATATCGGTGCTTGATATATTTATACGCATTCAGTATCTGAATATCGGGGTGCTTACTCGTCTCCTTTAACACCTGTCCGATACCAAAGGCTGTGCTCTTAGGGTTGTCGGCTAGGTGGTCGAACTTACTCTCCTTCATAAAGAGTGAGTAGACGCAACCTCGCTGATGTCTATCCCAATTCCACCCCGCCTTAGCGTAGCGTGCTGCCATTACTTTGTTCTGATACTTCTGCTCAGGCGTAGCCTTTGTCTGCACCACCTGCTTCTTGTCCTTTGATGGTGAGATGTTCACCTTTAGTTCCACATTGTGAGACAGGGGAAATGTCCACGCAAAGATGAACAGCAGGACAAGGAATATCATTCGCTTTTTCATCTGACAAGTCTACCAAGTTTCGCCTTTACATTCCTTGCGTGCCGCTGCTCGTGCCGTACTGCATTGTGCGTGTGCTTGTAGCCCTTCATCAAGGCTCGGTCTGAGGTTAATCTTCCGCCCCATATAGACCCATTACCCCCGATAGACCACAAGATATTCTCATCTTCTAACCCTTGCTCCAAGCACTGCATTTTTACAGGGCAAGTAGCACATATCTCTATCGCTTCAACGCTACGCAATACTTCCAACTGCTGTTCGTGTGCGTAGTTGCTGTTGGTGTAGTGCCATAGGTCAGGGTCAGGGTGTCCAACACAAGCCCCTTCTGCGTGCCAATCTCTATCGTTATTCATTTGATACCGCCTTAAGATGTCGCACTTTGAGAACAGAGTCTGCTTCTGCGTGGTGTATATCTTCTAGTGCCCTGTATACCCCGATTTGATTCTCATACAACCATTCGTCCTGTTGTGGATAATCCCATAAGGCAAAGCCCTGCGGTGGTTTAAGTCCTTCAGGTAGATAGACATCTACAATCCGCACGCCTTCTACCTTGTATGACACTCGATAGACGTTGCTCATTAGTACCACCCCTCGCTCTCGTGGTGCTCGTTGCAATTAGTGCAGACCCACTCGCCCCACCAAGTTGTCTCGCCGTGCTTGTGTTCCTCTTCTACATCTATCTCCTGCAAGTTACCGCAATCGCACTCGACTTCTTGCACCGCGTAACTTCTATTCATCAAGGCTACGCTGTCACCTTGAAACCACATTGGCTCACTCATCTTCGTCGCCCTCTGTGATAAAGCCTAACTCTCGTAGGGCTTTCATAGCCTCTTCCATTGTGGATACTGCCTTTTCAATCTGTTCTTGTGTGCTCATAGTCCACGTTCCTCCCATAGTTTGAAAGCCCCAAATCCTAGCCCAAGTGCAACCACAATTACACCCAAGAAAGGTAGCAACTGTGCCCCGATACCCCACACCCAAAGAAATATTTCTCCGTTGTTGTAAGCGTCTTCTGTAATTTGATTCCATCTTGTAAAGTAGTCAATCATTTTTATTCTCCTGTCTCATCTGCTATTGGTTGCGTACTTAGGATTCCAAGCACGGTTAAAACTATAATCGGTAGTGCTGCTAGTGTCAAGACTATCAAGGCTTGCACCCACAATCTTTAATTGGTACAAGGTGGTCGCCACATAGAGGCGCAGGTCTTGGACAATCTGAGTATGGAAACTCTTCTTGCTCCTCGCAAGAGCACCAGTTAAACTGCTCCACCTGTGTGGCGTGGGTTAGTTGTGCTAACTCGCCCCAAAAAATTGAATCTTCGTTGTTCATAATCCACCCGCCAAGCACTCTGTCATTGTGCCGATACAGATTCCGTTTTCTGTCCACCAAAAGCCCGTGACCATCCACCAGATAAGGGCGCAGATACCTGCAAGAATCAAGAGTGCACGCACTCGCTTGCCCCGCTTGTTCAATCTCATTCTTCTTCCTCCCGTGCTATCTCTGCCAGGTATCCTCCCATTGTGGAGGTTAATCCTGTCTGAATAATTATCTCTCCTTCTGTCTCCACTACCAACGCACCCTGCATATGTTTCCTTGCCCATTCGCATAAGTCTTGAATCGTGTCTACCTCTGTGAGATTCATACTTCCTCCTGGTCTAGTGCGTCTAGGCAATCGCGCATTCCGTCAATCTTGCCTTGATAGTATGAATAGCGTGCGCCCTCTGTCACCCCTAGGGCAATCATTAGTTGATGGATATTCTCTATTGCTTCTTCTATTGCTTCTTCTATTGCGTCTTTGATATTCATACCGCTAACTCCAAACTCTCGGCGATTGCTCGGCGTACATAGTTTTGATGCTTGCTAGTGGTCACGCTGAACTTCTGCTCGACAACGTACCACCCCTCCGCCGTGCGCCACGCTATCGGCGTGCCGTAGGAATAGACCACGTAATCTACTTGCGTTTCTACCGCCTTGAATCTTGCGAACTCTTCGGGGTCTAGTCTCCCGTAAGCCCCTTGCAATCCGCTTGTGTTGACGTTGATACCCGATAGGGCTGACGCCTTGAACTCTTGCCCTGTTGCGATAAAGTGAATCGCGTCTCGTTGGTTCATCTGCTTCATTACTTCGCACCTACCATTTCAGAGATTAGAATCTTATAGGCTCGTTCTAATCCGTCTGCGATGTGTAAGTATTTGCGCCCTAGTGAGGCGTCTCCCATCGCGTAGGCGTGCCCACTTAGTGAGCGCGTTCTCTCGATTTCCTGCATTAGTGTTTTAAGTACTGCGTCCATCTGTTTTTTTCTCCTGTCGTTGTCTTGCAAGGTTAGGCATTCGCTAACCTAGTGCCCTAATCGTGTCGTGAACACGCGTCCTCTGTCAAGGATTTAGGGCTGTGAGATACCTCACACTTCGCAATCGTGCCCGCCGTACCATTCTCCCGCCTCGTCCTCGTCTAGTAAGTCGAAGACTCTCGCGCATTCTGTGCACTTGGCTTTCATTTCTTGCCCTCCTCTAGTCTCTTCCAAAACTCTGCCCATTGTTGGGCGTGTTTCTCTTGAATCTGCTTAAGTAATTCCTGTGTGAATAGTGGCGCGGTCATAGTCCTGCCTCCTGTCGTAGTTGTGCATTTACGCCTACAGATTGAAGACGCTTATACTCTTTTGGTTGGACGTGGATAGCCATAGTCTCGCCGTCATCTATGCCCGCAATCGCTGCGCTGCCTAGGTAGCCCTCTTCAATCCACCGCAGAGGTTGCCCTGCTGCCGTAACCGATAGCCACCCCCTGCGTGGGTTGCCGCTTGTGTCGTTGGTTGTTGCGATTCTGATAAGCATTTCTTGCCTCCTGTCATTGTGGGATTGTTCCCGTGCCCCGCTAGAGTCTCGCACTCTGCGCCCCCTGTCAAGGGTGCGGGGCGGTGATTTACATCACTTTTTTTGTAATTAGACCCGTTTCAATCTTGCTTGCACAAGTTGACCCGATTTGCCAGCACCCTTGAGAGTCTTCTCCCTCGTAATCTAGGGGCAAAATCTCCCCGTAGATACTTAGGTGCACCCAATAGGATTTGCTATAGATGTCACGCCCGCAGATTTGGCACGCGTCACTCTTGAGGGGAAATGCGGGGGTGTCTCCTGTCTTTAGCATTATTTGCCCGCCTTTTCTAGTAGTGCCTCAATCTTAAAGAGTGGAATAATTACGGCGCAGAGTTCTGCGGGGGGTGCTAGGTGCTCAACCAATCTAGTGTGTTCATCTTGCAGGATTGCCTTAATGACTTTTAGGTCATTCTCTGTAAGGGTTGTGCGTTTTGCCATTTTTCTGTCTCCTGTCTAGTTAGTTTCGTATTAAGTTGTTAGACGTAACTTATCCCACGCCTTCACGCTTGTCAACCCTAAACACCCCCAAATCTATGTGATTTACATCACACCAACCGACAAGGGAGAAATGTAGATTTGTCGACAATTTTAGAACCTTCCCCGATTTGATAGCCCCGCAAGAATGGGATGGGGAGAGTCACCTTCTGCAAAAACCTGCAAACTCTTGGTAGTTGCCTCAATAGTTTTAGATTGCTAAAAGAATCTCCGATTTTAAATAGTTATCCACAGGTAAACAGATAGGTAAGATATGTCTAAACCTCAAGTAGAGGGTGAGAGTTGCAGAATCGGTAAGTGTAGAGATGATTTGAGGGGGTAGTGATTAAATCGCTGCATATTATAGTATATATGGTCCCATCAAAAATTTCTGTTATATTAGCCCTGACCAGGGCTTTTGTAATAAGTAGCCCCCCTTATATAGATATTTATAAAAATAATCCCAAACCGATGTTCGGTTTTGGGTATAACTACTGGTTATCTATATATGTAATAACTACATATATAGAGCGAGCATCGCTCTTCGGCTCGCTCGCTTATATATATAATATATATAATTATAATATATATACAGCCAGAGTTATGCCGTTTTACGGGTAGCGTTATTAGTGGTTATTTATGCCCCAGAGGGGCACCGAGGTAGGGACACTTAATGGGACGTAAGCCAGGCAAGGTAGACATCTCCAAGAAGGAAGCCCAAGAACGGGTCCTGATTAAACTAGCCGAGGGTATGACGATTACGGCGGCTATGACCACCGTTAATCGCAATGACACCACCTTCCGCCAATGGGTGATGCAGTCTCCTGAATTCAAAGAACGCTCCGAAAAAGCCCGCTTAGAGGGCAAAGGGGTCAAGGCTGACCTTAAGGACTTAAAGGACATCGCCTTCCCTGACTTCTGCGAGCAGTTCCTAGACACTAAACTTTTCCCCCACCACCTCAACTGGTACGATATGATTGAGGGTCGGGAACCTAGATGGCTACATCCTGCTATGACCTACGAGCCAGCAGCGATGAACCGAATCCTGATTAACGTCCCACCTGAGCACGCCAAGTCTACGGTCATCACGACCAACTACGTGGTCTACCGAATTGTGACCAACCCCAACACTAGAGTCATTATCGTCTCTAAGACTCAGGGTATGGCTCGTAAGTTCCTTGGGGCAATCAAGACCCGACTTAGCCACCCTGCCTATACCAAGTTGCAGGTTGCCTTCGGACCTAACGGTGGCTACAAGGCTGATGCTACCCAGTGGCAAGCAGATATGATTTACCTCGGCACAGGTCGAGACTCAGGCGAGAAGGACCCTACGGTTCAAGCCCTCGGTATCGGTTCTCAGATTTACGGTGCTCGCGCCGACTTGATTATCGTTGATGACGCGGTTATGGGTTCTAATGCCCACGAGTGGGAAAAACAGATGGACTGGCTTCAGAAGGAAGTTATCACCCGTCTTGGTCGTCACGGCAAACTTATCATCGTAGGTACCAGAGTCGCCGCTGTAGATTTGTACAAAATGCTCCGTGACCCAAAGCAGTGGTCGGGCGGTAAATCCCCCTTCACCTACTGCGCTATGCCAGCCGTTCTCGAATTTGATGAGAAGCCACAGAACTGGAAAACACTCTGGGCTAAATCAGACCAGCAAGAAAACGAATTGGACGAACCAGATGAGCAAGGACTTTATCCCAAGTGGGACGGACCTTCTCTCTTTACGCGTCGCTCTGAAGTCGCTCCGTCAGTATGGGCTATGGTCTACCAGCAAGAAGACGTCCAAGAGGACAGCATCTTCTCACCGCTGTGTGTGCAATCCTCAGTCAACGGAATGCGAAAGCGCGGACCGCTAAAGGCTGGAGTGCCAGGACATCCTAAGCACCTTGAGTCAACCTACACAGTTATGGGTCTTGACCCTGCTATGGCAGGTGCCACAGGTGCAGTCATCTGTACTTACAACAGAGCAGACGGAAAGATTTACGTACTAGATGCAGTCAATATGACTGAGCCAACCCCAGCCAAGATTCAAAGTCTGATTGAGGATTGGGTCGAGAAGTATCGACCACAAGAAGTACGAATCGAAATCAATGCTCACCAGAAGGCTTACGCCCTGGATGAGAACTTAAGAAATTTTTTAGCCCAGTATGGGTGCCAGTTGAACTCACACTTCACTGGTAAGAATAAGTGGGACACATCTTTTGGTGTGGCATCTATGGCAATGCTTTTTGGCAACGCCAGAGACGGACGCTTTAATGATAACAACATCATTGAACTGCCTTCTAACGAAGGCTCCGAGGGTCTCAAGACCTTGGTTCAGGAATTGATTACCTGGAAGCCAGACACCAAGAATCCTACCGACTGCGTTATGGCTTTATGGTTTGCGATAATTCGTATACGTGAGTTGATGCAACAGTCATCCAGAGTGGGACAGTATCAAACAAACCGATGGGCAACACGGGCGCAGATGGCAAGCCGAGGCTCACTTAATCTTGACGAAGCCTTTGCAGAGCAATGGGCGCAAACTTACGGATAGGAACGACTATGGCAAAAAGAAGTAATCAGCCACGCATCACTGGTGGTTCTAAAATTAGCAAAGATGATTATCACTATGCAGTTGAAGTCGCTGGTCAACCAGCAACAACTGCGGCAGAAAAGAAAATGAAACAGCGTGCTAACAATTTAGCAACTGCTTACGAAAGTCGTTTCCCATCACTATCAGAACGTAACTCTGGTGGAGTAAAGCCAAACTCAAAAACTGTTAATAAAGTTTATCGACCAGAAAAATACTTCTCCCTTTAATTCGTTAGGACAACAATGACATTATCAATGGAACAGGTTGCAGCCCGCGTCCAATCGCTGCGCTACCGCAATAGTGAGCGTGATTCACGCAACCTAGACGTCCTTGCTGTCCGTAAGGGTAAGATTTCTGAAGTCTATCCTGACTTCTTCCCAGACGGCGTTGATGCAAACGTAGTAGCAAACTTTATCGATATTGTCGCCCGCGACTTGTCAGAAGTTATGGCTCCACTTCCTGCAGTTAACTGCTCAGCAGCAAATGCAGTCAATGACCGTGCACGTAGTTTTGCAGACAAGCGTACTCGAATTGCAGCCAACTATTTCCAACACTCTGACTTGGCTGTGCAGATGTACTCAGGAGCAGACTGGTACATCACATTTGGTTTCGTCCCTTTCATTATTGAATTAGACGAAGAAAGCAAGATGCCTCGCATCCGCGTAGAAAACCCAGTGGGGGCTTACCCAGAGTTTGACCGCTACGGACGCTGTGTTGCATTTGCAAAACGATATATGATGACGCTAGGCGAACTCGTTACTCAGTTCCCTGAATACGATTCACTATTGCTTGGACCAATGGGTTACAAGCAGGACTTGAATGCACAGGTTGAGTTAATTCGCTACTATGACAAAGACCAGTCAATTATCTATATCCCATCAAAGGATAACCTCGTACTATCAAAGGCTAAGAATCCTCTTGGCAAGATGATGGTTGTTATCGCACGTAAGCCATCTATCGATGGTGAACTACGTGGACAGTTTGATGATGTTCTTGGTATCCAATTGCTACGCAACCGCTTTGCGTTGCTTGCAATGGAAGCAGCAGAGAAATCTGTTCAGGCTCCTATCGTACTTCCACAGGATGTACAGGAACTACAGTTGGGTGGAGATGCGGTTATCCGTACAGCCAATCCAGCGGGCGTTCGTCGCGTGGAACTCACACTTCCTCAGGGCGCATTTACTGAGCAGCAACTACTCAACCAGGAACTCCGAGTTGGCGCACGTTATCCAGAAGGACGTACTGGAAACATTGATGCCTCTATCGTCACAGGACAAGGCGTACAGGCTCTTATGGGTGCATTTGACACCCAGGTTAAATCAGCACAAGCAATCTTTGCTGCAGCACTTCGTGATGTAATCGGCGTTTGCTTTGAAGTTGATGAGAAGATTTATCCAGAAGAGAAGACCATTCGTGGTGTCGACGCTGGTTCACCTTACGAAATTACATACAAGCCTTCTAAGGACATCAAGGGTGACTACTCAGCCGATGTTCGTTACGGAATGCTTGCGGGACTTAACCCTGCACAGGGTCTTATCTTTATGCTACAAGCACTTGGTGGCGGTCTTATCTCTAAGGATATGGCTATGCGTGAACTACCATTCACAGTTAACGTCACACAAGAACTAGAAAAGATTGAAATCGAGAAGA
>JACCDO010018549.1_pt1 | contig 11411 bp, 8 predicted proteins | sample 7446101 | NCBI WGS metagenome assembly JACCDO01 (sample SAMN15323440, study PRJNA562643) | freshwater metagenome | isolation source: river surface water | place: USA:Blue River Watershed | collected 2017-08-16
AGTGAAAAGCGAAGTGAAAGGCGAAGTGAAAGGCGAAGTGAAAGGCGAAGCGAAAAGCGAAGCAAAAAGCGAGGCGATAATAAATAATATTATATAGTATTAGTTATTATACTGTTATAATGTCTTCCATAAGAGGTTTTATAGGTAAATCATCATTTTCATATAATTCAAGAAAAGTAGGTATATCATTATCTGGTTTATTATCATCTATTCGGTTCGGTTCTTTCATAAATATATTGGAATTTTGATTAAAACTATGATGTTCAATATTATTACGTAAGCACCATTGGGTGCATTTTTGGATATTAATTCGAATCAAATTATCGATTTTTTCTTGTTTATGTTTATTTTCAATCAATGAAATCGTATAGTGGATATTTTCAATTTGTTGTTGCCCCAAAATAGCATTGATTTCCTCTATTTTTGTGATAAAACAATGCGATAACGGCGCTGTCAAAAATCGATGAATATATCTGTTTTCATCCATATGTGTCATCTTTTGAAATGCATTTAAAAAATATGGATAGAATTTCTCATTGCTTGAAAATAAAAACCCTCGACATACTAAATATTTTTCTGAATTTGCATAACGACTGGTCTGGGGCTTTATAATATAAACTTTATCATAAAACGCCGATAATATATATAATAAATCAATACTATGTTGCATAAAACAATCGAAAAATTTCAAAATAAAAGTTCCGCCTTTGTTTTGTAACATAATAGCATAAGCGATTTGAGCGAATAATAATTTAGATATCGTAACTTCTTGTTTATTGAAATCAAAGGAAAAATCGAACCCACCATCTGCGGTAATAAAATCCATTGATGCATTATACGTGTCTCTACAATGTATAAAATTTTCGACTGATAGGATATTGCCTGTATTATCCGCACCGGTTTCAATAAATACATTTTCATTTTTGGTTAAAAAATCATTACTTTTTTTCCATCCCGGAATATTATAATCATTTTTACAATCCATCAGTGTCATACCTATATATGCATCTTCTTTACATTTACGATGATTTACAAATGCTTCGATAAATCCGCCGGGACCTTCTGCCAAATGAAAACATTTGATAGGTTTATTTATTCCATCGAATAATCCAAAGGTATTTATAATTTCCATCATTTTAAAATAAGAACGTGATAATGGTTTGCATTTAGATATAGATTTTTTCTTATAAGGAACAATCGAATGTATATATTCGTATGGATTGGTATATTTTTTAAATATATCCCATTCATTTTCGTGTTTATCTATTTTTTCTTTTAAATCATATAAATATCCGGATAATGTGTTCGATATAATAATATCAGGTGGGGTTTCTTCATATATACAATCTATATGTTTTGTTATAAAAAAACTGGTTTTGGGTATTAAATAATATGTCATTTTAATTCGATATATTATTTAATCAAATATGTTTATATCATTATTTATTTATTGGTTTTTTGATGATTACTTTTTTTCCAATGACCGGACCATTTGGTTTTGGTTGAACGGGTGCTGATTCTCCTTGTATGGTTGGTATTTCCATAGGTGGTACTTGACTACTTTCTGGTATAACCACTTTTGGTACAAATTTATTAATCACCACCTTCTTTTTTATTTTACGTATCTGTGGTTTATCAGATTCTTCTTCCTTCTTTTCTATATCCAATTCTTTATGTACTTCTTCTTCGATTTGTTCGGTGAGTTGGTGCTCTTTGGATATAATTTGGTGTATTTTATCCGTATTCACATTACGTACTTTCTTAAATACAAAATAACGATTCAAGAATGATATGCGTTTTTCTTCCGGTGTCATATATAAGGCTTTTCCATAATCCGCTTTTAATTCCGGATTATGTTTCACATCATTTTCCAAGTAATTAAATAAATCTGAAAATAAACTGGTGCCGTCTGGTAACTTCATTTTGTTTGCTTCTTGTTTTGTCACCAAAACAAACCCATAATCTTCTAATATACGAATTAAATATTCAAAATTCACCAAATATTCTCGGAATACTTGATTGATACTTTCTTGATATACATTAATACCATAGCCTAATGACATATCATCTTCAGGAAACCCAGTTTCATCATATGTTTTGGTAATTTCGAATATTTTTCGGTCGTTATTAAATATGGTGATACTTTCACCATTCTTTTTATATTTCAATAAATTAAACACGGATTTACCATCATAACAAGTACCAATAAAATAACCTTGAATACGAGTACATTCCGCCAAATTTCTTAAAAATCCGTGAAAGGTGGTTTTGTTTTCAAAGAAATAGTGTAATGCAAATTGACAAGAACTGATTTGAAATCCATCTTGAGCAACACCATATTGTTTATAAACGCCCTTACCTAATAAAGTAACATCTTTTGGCCCACTACCAAATACCGCATTCACGATTTGTTTTTCTTTTTCGGTTCCGAATGCTTTACCTGAACGAATATTGGTACTACTATTACCTACTGCAAACAAAGCATCGGGAATCATTTTATTCTTTTTACGGGAGGTTAAATATCTCGCACACGCACCATCAATATGATTATGAATATTATCTTTGGAAACATCTACTCCGAAGACAAATTTTAAATTCGAACGTATCCATTTCGATAAATCACCCGCTTTACCTACGGCGAAATCGATAAGTGTATCACCACGACGACTGACTCCCATAATCAAATTCTTTTTCACATATAAGTTATGGAAATCACGCAGGCCTTGAGTACTCGATTCTTCGTTCGACCTATTATAATAGACATCTTCACTGATACTCGTTTGTGGGATATTTTCACCCGTCGATATCATTTCTTCGGTAATAGGGTGATGTATAGAATGCCAGTTATTATTCGCTACGTGATAGGCATTACCATAATTTTTCATACCAGCACGTAATTCAGCAGTCTTATCATAACGAACACGAAGCGGAACCCATTTCCAACCATCTTGATTGGAAGGAACATATTTGAATTCGACGATAGTGTCTTCTTCGAAATATTCTTGTTCTTCTGTCATCATATATAGATTTTTTCCATCTTGTACTAAGTATATATTACAGTAACAGGCATTTACATCATATGGATTGGTTGGTTGAAATGGAACAGGTTTATAGGTTTCTTCATCATCTACATTTCCAGGATTTGGTATTTTATCATCAATAATATCTTGGCAAGGATTTAAATAACCGTGCTTACGTTCATCATAACCACATCTTAATACCAATGTTTTATATTGTACGACTTCTTGTACTCCTTGTAAATTTTTACCATCTTGGAAAATATGATGTACCTCATCTTTGCCGTTTTTATCTTTTTTAAGGGATACTAAGAAGTCTATGGTGTTGAATTCGGCTGGTTTCCATTTGAATGACTGATCCCACGTGGATTTTATCAATGGCCCAGCTACTCCCGCACGATCACTACCCACTCCTGTATTGGAAGGGGTAAAGATTAATCCATCGGTATTATATTCAAATAGCCCATCTTTTATATTCGATAAAATCTTAGAACAGCCTTCAAAGATAGTTACGATATCAGAATCCATATAAAAGGTTTTACATTGAATACGGAAATCGGTAGATCGAGATTGTTCTTTTTCAGATTTGTCTAATAATGATTTGGGTTTCATTAGTTCTATCATTTGATTCAATAAAGGTAATCGATATTTGTTTTGGCTTTCTTCCATATTATAAGTAACAAATGGAAATTCTCTTACTGATTTACGATTAATATAATAGACATCAAATGAAGCATATAGATTAATAAAATTACCTTGTTTGTCGTATTTGATATGTTCTCCATCAATAATACTATTGAAGATGGTTTTTTCTTTGGTAGTAGAACCCATAAAGATAACATTCATATTGGTATCAATCAAATATAATTTACCAGTACTCGAAATAAAGAGTAATTTACGTTCCCCATCGGCTTTATCAGTGACCGTATAATTTTTTCGAATGTTGGCAACAGCGGATGTCTCATTCGGAGGTAATATATTTTCAATTTGTAGAGTATACGAGGAAGGGCCGAGAAAATCTTTGGATGTTACTTTACGTTTTACATATTCTTTGCCGTGTAAGATACGCATATATTCATTTAAGATAGCATCACGTTCATAATAAGAAATAGGAAATTTACTACCTTGTATTCCACTTAATACTATACGAATCGTTTTACGTAAAACTTCTACGAGTGATTTACCATTATTATATAGCGAACCAGCACCTACACGTGAATTATCGATTTCCAATTCGATTTCATAGTGTTCGACATTGTTGAATACACCAGCTTCTTGTATAGTGTATTGCGGAACAGGAACTTTATTGGATTTTTTAGATGTTTTTACGATGCTTAAATCAGCAAATACAGGAATATCGGGATGATAAAAACGGACACGATTCATACAGCGGAATAATTTCTTGGAATCTGCCCATTTACTAATTATATTACGTGCAATATTTGTATTCACATTGAAATCCTGTTCATTTTGATGTGCGACACGAAAATTAAAATCAGGCATATCGAGTGGTTTTACAAAGGTTTCATTTGGTAATTTCGCCGAGGTTTTTTGTGTGAATTTGATTTTATTGAATAGGGTAGAAGGCATATCTAATACTTTTTGTAAGCTATTGGTTCGACAGTATTCTTGAATAAGGTCGGTTCCTATGATTTCAGCACGAATATTTGACATTTTGGTGATACCTGTTTTGGGGTCAATATATTCATTTTGAATACGTAGCATATGTGTGCCATCGGTATTTTGTGGTTTGAAACCGCAAGAATATAATTGTTTCACTACATTATCATAATCGATTTTGGAAATAGGTTTAGATAATTTAGGGTTCGTTCCAAAACGAATTTCAAATTCAGGAGTTACTCTATTTGCTATTCCCGAAGAACGACTCCCTAAATAATTTTCAACCATTGTTTCAAATTGTTCTTTCAATTGTTTCGTCATTTTATCGTGTTCTTCATCTTGCTCTTTCGTGCCTCCTTCCATATCTATTCCTTCCGAAGCCAATTCATCCTTATTGTCTATTCCTCCTATTTGATTTGGTTCATTTTTTTCATAAAGCATTTTGTATATATTTAAAACATATTTTTATTTCATTTTCCAATCAATTTTATTATTACATTATGTAACGTTGAATTACAATAACTTCATCAATATTTGTTACACTAAACCAAAATAATAGTAAAAATAATATTTAGATATATATATATGAACGTAATTCCTATAGAAGAACTAGAACAAAATAAAGAATATTATATAGAATATATCGGTTTAGACCAAGAAGATTATGTGAATGATGAGAATTATTCAATCGTAAGAAAAATAGGGACATTTACAAATTGGTTGAATGGCGAACATACTATCGCAAGGTTTGACAATGTAAGCGAAGTGAAAGGCGGTACTCTAAAGATATCAAATGTATTTAGAGGTTCGACAATTGCTATAGCAACGCCTCCTTACATAGTTTATGAAAAAATGTCAGAAGAAAGAAGAAAAGAACACGATAATTTACTTAAACAATATCAAGAAGCATTAGAAAAGGTTATCGATGAAGGCACCAATAAACCAATAGGTAAGAACGTAGCTACCGGCATTTTTTCAAAAGGTGGTAAAAGAAGCAGGAAAAACAGAAAAACCAGAAAAAACAGAAAAAACAGAAAGAAATAATTATTATATTGATATTACATTAATATAATAATTTGGTTATTATAATATTCGTTATAATGCTTCTAACGTATCGGCAACCAATTGATATAGTTCCGCTTTTTTATATTTTTTATTTTCATTATATACGCACAACTTTTTAGCGATTTCTTCTAATTCTTCCACTTTATAATTGGTCATAGATTTCAACGGTTTTAAATAACTATCTAATACGACGTATTTTTCCTTCATTTCATATATTTTATAAGTTGCTATATTTTCCATTTGTAATTTATATTTACCCATTTTGGATTTGTATAGCACATAGGTGGATGCACTATCACTCGTGGTTTTCGTATTCATACTAGGTATATCTTCTTTATTTACCCAAAATTCCAACATCGTTTTTTCGCTTGCATCTACAATCAATAAATTTATATTATAATATACCAACATAGCAATAAGACATTGCATACTAGTTTGTTTTTGAACAGTCATCATTTCCGATTGAATTTCCTGTAAAGCCACATTTGTCATCTTATAATTTGTATTTTTCATTTTGGATGGATTTGCCTTTATAAAATTAAATATTTTCTGTTTTTCTTCTAATTCCTTGACTCCATAGTTACGGTCAATTTGCATATAATCATTATATCCGTGATGGATTATATATAAACACCAAAATAAAGTATCTTGCTGTCTAGGTTCAATATATTCATCTTTTTGTTTTTCAACCAAAACTTCATTTTTCTCATCGATGTTGCCAACTTGTTCTATCTCCTTTTTTTGGTTCGATGAATGATTAAATTCGCTCATAATCGAATCCATTCTATCTTTGGTAAGCATAATATCATATAGTGAATCTAAATTTACTTTTTTCGGAATTTCATTATCTTGGAATACACTCGATATGATGGAAATTGAAGACATTATAAATATTTTTAATTGTTATATGATAATGTAATTTCCTCTTTATTATCTTTTTCTATAAAGAATGTATTCTTATAGTCTTCCTTTTGATATTCCATTGTATTTAATGATTCTTCTTGGTCTTTCGTATAATTAATATATTCATTTAATTGTAGAACAGTGTCGGGAGATAAGAATGATAAATTTATATAAACACCACTCTTGTTTTCATTGATTTTACATAGATTTTTGGATAATATTTTAAGTATTTCGATTTGGTGAAATTTGTTCATCGATTCGATTTTCTTTTTCATATTTTCGAGATTTTCCATATTTTGTAAATCCATACTATATATTTATTGATAACGAAGGAAAATTTTATATTGTTTTGAAATAGGTTTTTATTTTTTTTATAGAGAATCATAGAGAATGATATAATTTCACAACAGTAATTAGAAAATCCATATTGTAATTTTTGTAATGAAAAAAATATAAGGAATATATAATATGGATATTTTTTACTATTTAATTAAAAAATTTTATGGAGAAGAATCATTTAAAATATTATTGTTGTTGTTGGTAAGTTTTAGCACGAATATTTTTCAAATAAACGGCATTTCCTTTATCACTGCAAAAATATTACAAGGTATTGAAACTAGTAATTTTAAATCGGTGTATGAAAACTTTTATAAATTTATTTATGTTTCAGTGTTCTTTGTTATCCTGTATCATTGTTATCGAATTCTACAAAATGATATATTAATCAAATTAAGAAACTGGGTGAAAAAAGAGATAGTAAGATTAGTTTTAAACGCTAACAATGAATCGATGAATCAAGTAAATTTTTTGGGTTTAGCCGCACCCACACACCGCATTGGCGCATCTGCATATATGATTTTCAGTAAAGTTTTCAATACATTGATACCTGACATATCCTTTTTACTAATTATATCCTTGTATTTCTTTTATAAAAACCCGCTCTTTGGCAGTATTTTCTTGATTAGTAATCTAGCTATTGTTTTCTATGTATATACTGTATGGAATGATATGATGAAGTATAAAAAAATATATGAAGAATCATTTACAAGAGATGAAAACTATATTATAGATTTATATAACAATATGGAAAAAATTATTTATAGAGGTCAAGCAGATATAGAAATGAACAATATTGAAGATAAAACAACAGAAACCAAAACAAAAATGTTTAATTTTCATAATTTTTCAAATAATCAAGTATTTTATATGACTTTATATTTATATTTCATTATTTTTGCATCGATTTATTATCTAACTGTTCTGAGAACTAGTAATAAAATAGATAAAACCACCTTTGTTGCATTATTTACCGTTTTATTATTGTATCGAAGTAAAATGGAAAATTCTATTGATGATATACCTGAATATATCAATTACTTTGGTAGAGCAGACTTTGTATTAACTCTTTTTAATAAATATGTAGATGTCATACAAGATAAAAATAGAAACTATATTACGCACGAATTAAAATTTGATAAAATCACTTTCAAAAATGTCACCTTCCAATATGAAAACAGCACTAAAAAAGTTTTTGATAATATGAATATTACACTCGAAACAAATAATAAAATTATTGGTGTTACTGGCTTATCCGGTAATGGTAAAACGACATTCATCAAATTATTTTTAAAATTATATAAGTGTAATAGTGGTGAAATATTTATTGATGATGTCAATATAGAAAAGATTGATAATGCATATATTCGAAAAAATATAACATATGTAAATCAAACCTCGAAATTATTTGATAAAAAAGTCATCGATAATATTTTATATGCTTGTAATAATATTCACGATTGTAATAACCATTTGGATGAAGTTATGAAATATCCAAAAATAGCACAACTATATAAAAATATCGATATTTATGAAAAAGAGTCCGGTTCATTAGGCGAAAACCTTTCCGGAGGACAACGCCAAATTACCAATATCATCAGTGGTTTAATCAACCCTTCCAAAATATTAATTTTGGACGAACCTACCAATGCTCTAGACCCCGAATTAAAACGAGAACTTTTAGGTATCATCAAAGATTTCAAAAGACATAAACAATGTATTATCATTATCACTCACGATAAAGATGTCTATCCTCTATTCGATGAAACCATTCATATTTAATTAACCCAGTGTAAAATACAATTGTAAAATTATAAACACCACTGCACAACAGTAGTGTTCGAGAAAATATTTAGCATATAATATAATACAGCATATTATATTATGAACATAGTATATTTTTTATTGAATATTTTTTTCAATGAAGAAAAAATGAATATTTTTCTCATGGTTCTCACTAGTTTTCTAATCAATATTTTACAGACGAATGGCATATCCTATATAAACGCCAATATTATAGATTCATTGAAAAATAATAATGCAATTATAACAGTTCGATTTTTTCAATATTTTATGTTGATTTCCATAGTCTATCTAATATTATATAATTTATATAAATACTTCCAAAATAAACTCTTGACGAAGCTTCGACAATGGATGCGACATCAGATTACCAAAATACTTTTATTGGTGAATAACGAGAACTTCAGTGAAATAAACTTTGTCAAATTAAATTCACCCATCAATCGTATTTCGTCGGTTTCTTTTATGGTATTCAATGATATTGTTGCTTATATATTGCCCAATATTTCTTTCTTACTGATTATATCTATTTTTTTCTTATTCGAGAACCTGATACTTGGTGGAATCTTTATACTTGGTAATATCTTGATATTTTTATATTTATATCTATATTGGGATAACATGCTTGAACATAATGAAGAATATGAAAAATATGTGAATGCGAATGAATCCTATTTATTGGAAATTTTAAACAATATCGATAAAATCATTTATCGAGGACAAGTCAATAATGAAATCGATATTTTTGAGAATAAAACAAATAAAAGTATAGATGTTGCCTTCCAGTTTTATACGAATACGAATTATCACGGCATAATGATGAATATACTACTGTATTTGACTATTTTCATATGTATCGGTTATGTCATTTATATCAAACTCCAAGAGAAAATCAGTATTACCATTTTTACCACCATCTTTACCATTATTATTTTATATCGTGATAAAATGTCGGCTATTATACAACAAATTCCAGATTTTATTGAATTCTTAGGACGTTCCGATTCGGTTCTCAAACAGTTCAAAAATATGGAGAACGATTATGTAGATATCATAAATAGAAAATACCCCTCCACCGAATTGGCTTTTAAAAACATCCGGTTTGAGAATCTTTCGTTCAAATATAAAACAAATCAACATTCTTTATTCGAGAACCTGAACATTCATTTAAAAACCGAGAACAAAATTATTGGAATTACGGGGTTATCGGGGAATGGTAAATCGACGTTTGTCAAATTAATTATGAAATTATATAAACCAAACGGTGGGAAAATTTATATTGATGAACAAGATATCGAGAACATTGATGCAAATTATATTCGAAAACATATCACATATGTCAATCAAAATTCCAAATTATTTGATAAAAAAGTGATCGAGAACCTATTATATGGATGTAATGATACAAAACAATGTAATAATCATTTAAATGAAATTATGCAATACCCTAAAATCGCTGAACTGTATAAATCAATGGATATTCATAATAAACAGTCTGGTTCATTGGGCGAGAACCTTTCCGGTGGACAACGACAAGTAGTGAATATGATTAGTGGCTTTATCAATCCTTCCAATATATTGATATTGGATGAACCGACGAATGCATTAGACCCAGAATTAAAAAAAGAAATTTTGGGTCTAATCAAAGATTTTAAAAAATATAAACAATGTATTATTATTATTACTCACGACCGTGATGTGTATCCATTATTCGATGAAACCATACATATCTAACCCCCGTACATATGTAAAACCATACATATCTAGGCTTCATCGTCATCAATAATATTGATGGCTGGTTTTATTTGTCTATCATAGGCTATGGGCTTTTGTGGTGCTACAGCTTGTTCTACTAATTTTCCAATGACACATATATATGGGTCATTTAATTCATATCTTACCCCGATCACTCGAACGGTTATTTTTTGATTTTCTTTAATATTTCCAAATGCTTTATCGGTAAAATGATGGTCACGTGCGATAAATACAGTTACTGGAACTACGCCATTATCATTGACTTCAGCGTGAATACCCGCTTTGGTGATTGTCTTGGTATCACACTCGATATTCATACCTTCAACTGGATGGCATACCATACATTCAAATATGGTTTCAAATTCAATAAGATCACTATTCACTCTACCCGATGAATAACTTAATACACGAACTGAATTTGGTTTGATATAACCTTCTGCTATACATTTTCCTTCTGTTTTATAAGATATCGTTTTTTCTAAATTTTGTTTCACGTTCTTGCCGATTTCGGTTATCGATAGCTGTACTTTCATCGTAAGCATTGATTTTATATACACACCATAAACTTTTCTTTCATTCGTTTGTTTTACGTCCGTCATTTTCGATATTCTTTCTAATATAATGATATAAAATACTTCTTATATCATTTCTTTTATTCAATTTTTTATGAAATTTATGCAACGTATCATACAAAAATATTTTACGAAACCGAACAGACCATCATTAGGGATACCGAATGTAGAATATTGTGTATTGTAGTGAATATGTTATGATACGAAAAACAAAAGATATCACACTATTTCGAGAACCTATACAAATTTAGAACGATATACCCGATATTACGAAAAATTAATAATATTTTCTTATGTTCTGCATTATTTTTTTTTCGAAATATACTAAACCAATATTATA
>JACCDO010372352.1_pt1 | contig 11409 bp, 11 predicted proteins | sample 7446101 | NCBI WGS metagenome assembly JACCDO01 (sample SAMN15323440, study PRJNA562643) | freshwater metagenome | isolation source: river surface water | place: USA:Blue River Watershed | collected 2017-08-16
AAGGTCAAGTTAGCCGATAAGGGGCTCGTTTTGGAGAATGATTTTGTCCCATACTATGAGGGATTCCAAGGCACGATTGAAAAGGTTGCCGACAAGAAGTTTGTCATCAAGGGCAAGTATGAGGTTTTGGGTCCCGATAAGATTCGTGTAACGGAATTGCCGGTTGGATACTGGACAGACGATTTCAAGGAGCTTCTGGAGCAGTTGATTGATCCAGGTCAAGATAAGGCGGGCAAGAAAATTCTGCCAACCGTCAAGGATTACGAGGATATGAGCAAGGATACGAATGTTGATTTCACTATCCAGTTCGTGAAGGGTAAGATGGATGAGTTGGGCAATTCCGGAATTGAGAAAGTGTTGAAGCTGTCCACGACTTGCACCAGCACCAATATGCACTTGTTCGATGCAAATGATAAGTTGAAGAAATATGACACGGTAGAGGCGATTATTGACGACTACTTTGTAACTCGCCTTGCACTATATGGAAAACGCAAGGAGTTCATGATTACCGCATTGGAACGAGATCTTAAACTTCTGTCCAACAAAGCCAAGTATATTCAGGCAAATTTGGACGGCACAATTGATTTGCGTAAGAAGAACAAGGAGCAGATTAACATTATGCTGTCTGGATATGATGTGATTGACGGCGATATCGATTACAAGTATTTGACCAAAATGACGATGGACAGTGTGACTGACGAGAATGTCGCCAAGCTGTTTGCAGAGCATGCCCAGAAGCAGATTGAGTTGGATACAGTCATTGGAACAACGGACAGACAAATGTGGTCATTGGAACTCGATAAGCTCAAAATCGAGTATCTCTTGTACAAAGATGAGAGGCAGAGGCTCATGGTTGGATTAGAAAAGCCCAAGAAGAAGGTTGTAATCAAGAAGAAGTGATTGATTGAAATATTTTGTAAAATCTAAAATATTTGTATACTATAATGTGCTTACATTTTTTAATTTTATATTTCATAAATACAGCATCTAAAGGTAAATGTAAAGATAAAAAGGAAAATCTGTGTATACAACGAGTCGCAACACCGCGATTTGAAAACAAATCTTCTGCAAAAATAGCGTGTGATGATTCGAATGATTTGTTAATGTGTTACTCCACCCCCTCTTCGTAATATTTTTTCTTAGATATTTTCCATAGAAAGAGCTATCTTCCAATACAATTTGCGAGTCGCACATTTGGATTTTACCGAGCAATATAATTGGGTGTGTATGGACGATATATGGAATTTGATTGTTCGTCGCAAACATACATTACACACGGTAAAGTATTTCGTCGATTTGTGTATCTCTCATTTTTTTAGTTTGCAGGTGTAACGTCTGATACGTTTTCCTCCCCAGGACATAGTTCTAAAGTTGCGCGTTGGAGATTTGGATTTTTCTGATGTTCTGGATTTTAGATTTGGAAATTTGGATTTTTCCGATGATTTGGATTTGCCATCATCAACAATATGTAAAATGTATGTTTTACAGTTTTCTTCCGTCATAGGTTCGCGCGTATTCGGGTTAGTGTTTTTAGTTTTGATATATTCGTCAAAATTAGACTTTAAAAACATATATGGGCATATGTTTCGAGTGTTTTGTTTATCGCCAATCGTTGTATTCGTATCGAACATATCTTGTTCTACCGTTTGGTTATGTAATACGATTATATCGCCAGTTACCATCCTTTCCATAGAAAAAATATCATCGCAATCATTGAATGCCGATTTTGTAACCTTTAGTTTTGGATATTCCTCCGTAAATTTTCCGTTAACCCAAATACCCGCAGTAACCGTTCCATCTGAAGATGTCATTTTTCCAGAGCCGTTGGGTTTTCCGTCTTTCCAATATCCTTGATAAATATCACCATTCATCCAAGTATATGTTCCATTACCATGTAGTTTGCCATTTTTAAATTCTCCGTCGTATTTTTCGCCGTTGGACCTGATTAAATTTCCATTGCCTTCAAACTGGTCACGAACAAAATCTCCGACGTAGCTTGAACCATCAAATTTGGTTAAAGTTCCTTTACCTTCAAACATGTTATTAACGAAATCTCCTACATATTTTGCGCCTCCCTGTTCAAAAGTTCCTGTTCCATGTTGCTTACCGTTTTTCCAGTTTCCAGTATAAACAGAACCGTCCGAGTATGTAAAGGTTCCTATTCCATTTTGTGGCTTTTTACCCATATATATAATTACATAAAAATATATGTATTTAGTGTCAATAAATCCGGCAACATTCATCTATATACAAAAATCCCTATGTATAATATATTTTTCTGTGGTTATTTTCCATAGAAAATAATAATTTTGTATAATATGATTCGCGGTTTGAAATTCAACTATTTAGACCCTTTCAAGTTATTGCTCACTTCAGAAGAATTGCTAATCCAACAAACTGCGCGAGACTATTGTCAGAAGGAATTAATGCCTCGTATATTGAATGCGAATCGAAATGAACAATTTGACAAGAATATAATGAAAGAAATGGGTTCTCTTGGACTACTTGGTCCGACACTTCCCGAGAAATACGGTTGCTCCGCGACAAACCATGTATCCTACGGACTCATAGCCGCCGAAATTGAGCGTGTTGATTCCGCATACAGAAGCGCGATGAGTGTCCAATCCAGTTTGGTGATGCATCCCATATATGCGTATGGGTCAGACTACTTGAAAAACAAGTATTTGCCTGAACTTGCAAAAGGTAATCTGATTGGTTGTTTCGGATTGACTGAACCGAATCACGGGTCTGACCCTTCGGGAATGGAGACAAGAGTCAGGTTTGATAAAGGAACAAATGAATTTGTAATTAGTGGTTCAAAGAATTGGATTACCAATAGTCCGATTGCGGATGTCTTCATCATTTGGGCGAATGACGAGAATAAGAGGATACAAGGATTTGTGTTAGAGAGAGGAATGGCTGGATTAGAGACAAGCAAAATCAGTGGGAAATTCAGTCTAAGAGCAAGCGATACAGGTGCAATATTTATGGATAATGTGCGCGTTCCTTTGAAAAACCATCTGGCAAATACGAGTGGTCTTGCGGGACCATTTGGATGCTTAAACAAGGCGCGGTATGGGATTGCTTGGGGTTCTCTCGGCGCAGCCGAATTTTGTATGGAACAAGCAAGAAAATATACTTTGGAGAGAAAACAGTTCGGTGCGCCATTGGCTGCAAATCAATTGATACAGAAGAAGCTGGCAGATATGTGCTCAGAAATTTCAATTGGGCGTTCAGCGTGTTTGCACGTAGGTCGACAAATGGACCAAGCCGAAGGCATAAGTCCGGAAGCGATTTCTCTCGTCAAACGAAACAGTTGTGGTAAAAGTTTAGCAATTGCGAGAGAATGTCGTGATATGCTTGGTGGTAATGGAATTTCAGATGAATATCACATTATTCGACACGCAATGAACTTGGAAGCGGTGAATACATACGAAGGAACCCACGACATTCACGCACTTATTTTAGGACGCGCGATTACAGGAATTTCCGCATTCACTCCGAAAATATAAACAAATGAAAAAAATAATATAAAGAAATATAAACAACTTTATATTATGTCGAAAACCATTCTCGTTACAGGTTCATCGGGACTCGTTGGGTCAGCCATTCAGAAACTTTCTCTCGCATACAGTAACTACAACTTCATTTTTTCGAGGTCGAAAGATTGCGATTTGACAAACTATGAGCAGACGAATGCATATTTTAACAAAGAGAGACCAGATATAGTGATTCATTTGGCTGCGTGTGTCGGTGGTCTATACAAGAATATGAACAACAAAGTTGTCATGTTGGAGCAGAATATGCTTATCAATTACAATGTATTGAAGTGTTGTCACAACATCGGAGTAGAGCAATGCATTTGTGTTCTCTCTACATGCATCTTTCCAGACCAAACGAGTTATCCAATCGACGAAACAATGCTGCACAACGGTCCGCCACACGGTTCAAATGATGCATATGCATATGCGAAGCGGATGATGGAGCATCATTGTCGTGCGTACAATGAACAATATGGCACTAATTATTCGTGCGTCATTCCTTGCAATGTTTACGGACCAAATGATAACTTTTCTCTCGACGATGGACATGTGATACCTTCGTTAATACACAAATGTCACTTGGCAAGACAACAAGGAACACAATTTGAAGTGCGAGGGACAGGAACACCACTCCGCCAATTCATCTATTCGGAAGACTTGGCCAACTTAATTTTAGAGTCTATTGGTGTACTGAAGAGAGAAAATGTGATAATCGCACCCGAAGATGAATATTCAATCAAGGATGTTGCTACTCTAATTGCACAAGAATACAATTATGCTGATAATATGGTATTCAATTCAACTTATTCGGATGGACAATATAAGAAAACATCCAGTTGTGCCAAGATGCGGTCATTATTTCCCGATTTCAAATTTACACCTATCCATCTTGGCATTCAACGAGCAGTTGAATTCTTCATTTTTGAGAATGCCAATTGTCGGAAATAAACAGTATAAAGAAATGCTAATATGATTAGATAGTATGTCGAATAACACAAAGATTTGGTGCGAGAATGTATATGTTGCGCGAAGCAGATTTTCTAATGAGACTACAGGAGATTTTGATGGTGCATTTGCCAGAACAAGTTTCAAGCAGGGTGACCTCATTGAGAAGGGAATCATGCGCCGACTGCCCGATGGATTTGATGGCAACAAGTGTCCGTATATTTTCACTTGGTCGAATGAACAGCCTAATCATGTTTGGGCTATGGGGTCCGGTTGCAGTGCGTTCTACAACACAAATAAAGAGGGCGAGGCAAACACACGAATGGTCCGTTACTTCGATGAAGATAGATTTGAGATTTTCGCAACTCGTGACATTGAGGTGGATGAAGAGCTTACACACACATATTTGAGTTTGAGATGGCGCGAGTGTTTTCGCGAATTGAGTGATATGTTGTCTTAATTGTTTTACGCTTTATTCTAATTCCGAATAATAAATGCGTATTTTTATGTATTCATATAATATAATGTTTATTATATGAATGAGTCATCCCACAAATTACAACCAAGGCATCGTTATAAAATTCACGATAAACTCTATGATTTAACAGATTTTGTGAAAGTTCATCCTGGTGGGCAGGATATGTTTAACAATTTGAAACCAGATACGAATATTACTCCTATGATTTATGCGTATCATAAAAACCCTAAAAATATTTTAGATATGTTGCCGAAATATGAAGTTCCTTATAGAACAGATGATATAATTATACGATATGATACGAATTATACTTATGATAGTTACTGTGAATTGAAAAAGTTGGTATATGATGAGATCCACGAAAAGAAAATCCCTTTGTATTGGTCTAATCAAGAAATAATTTATAATGCATTTATGTTGTCTCTTTATTTAGGCATTTGGATTTATTGTTTTTGGAATGCGAATAATTTGTCTTATTGGTGGATGGTTTTATTAGGGATTTTTACTAATGGTTTTGGGTTATTGACATTTCATGAAACTTCGCATTATTGTGGTTTTAAAAATCAAAAATATAATTTATTGTATTCAAAATACTTTCCTTTTTTAAATGGAAATAAATGGAAATACAAACATAATTATTTACACCATAGTTTTACTAATACTGAAAATGATTGTGATTTATTGATTGATTTATCGTGGTTTATTCGTTATACAAACACAAAATTACAATATAATCATAAATTTCAATTTATTTATATATTTCCTACATTTATTGTTAGTTGCTTTGCAAGTAAAAAAAATTATATTTCACTTATTTATTCAAACAAATTATTTTTGTTGTTTGTATCATATTATATAGGAGTATTCAAATTATTATTATTTTATGGTTCTTTTTGTTTAAACGCGAGCATTATTACCCAGCTTTCTCATATTCAACACGAATGTATCCAAATAAACACAGATAATAAAAATGACTTTTTGTATAACCAAGTTTCATCTTCTATGAATTATAGAACTAACTGCTTTATTACAAGATTTAATTCTTGGGGGCTGGATATTCAAATAGAACATCATTTATTTCCAAATATTCCTCATAGTTCGTTACGACAAATCCAACATATCGTTCGTGGGTATTGCGAGAAAAATGATATTCCTTATATTGAAAAACCGAGTATTTTTCCAACTATTTATTCATATATTTCTTATTTATACAAGATGGGAAATCCATAATATAACTCATTTCTTTTACGGCTTTACACCATTGCACATTCTTAGAACTTTACAACTTCGTAAGAAAACGCCGAACCCATAGGGTCAGCGTTATAACTTCGTAAAGAATGTGCTTTGGCAACCGGTTACTTTGCCACTGATAAACCCACCTTTGTTATATTCAGCATCTCTGCATAGCCGAGATGGCGATATATAAATCGGCGGTTTACACCTTTTCGCTAATGAAAACGCCCATTCTGAGGCGTTTTCATTAGCGAAAAGTAACGGTTCCATGCGCATTGAAAATGCGCAAAGGTGTAAATGTGCAAATGTGTAATATATTCAAGGGTGTAATTTTTCAATATACATAAATTGAAAAATCTATATAATAGTCGGATAATATTCGTCCATTTGTTCCTTTATGCATTTTACATCATACATCTTGTCGGCATGCTTGTAGCATTTCTGTTTTGCGTGTGCAATACTATATTTGAAATCAGGATTCGGCAGCATTTGGCGATATAGTAGCGCGGGATAAGGCACTTCATCTGAAATCATAATATCTTGTTCATATTCATCAGTGTCACAAGGTATCACATATGATTCAACAGTTGGTCTTGGTGCCATTGTCGATTCAATGTTCATGCTGGCATACCGAAGGTCGTATGTTTCATTTATCCAGGGTCTCGGCTCATCGGATTTGTAACCAACCGAGCACATAATTTGCGGCATTTTTACTCTGATTTTGTATTGTTTGTTCGGCTGGATGCAAGCAATCATATAGTTCGCATCCGAGTTTGCGAGAGAACCTTCGGGCATTACCATAAATGTGAATTGCTCATTTACACTACAAACGGTTCCAGTGTGGTTATTGATTTGATTGGACAAATTGGAATATATGTTATCTTTCTCTCTATAATCGATTTCACATAAAGGAAATTCATTGCCATTTATATAACTTCGTGGAGGCAGTCCCGCCCAGTAATACAATGTGTCGTTTACATCTTCAACAATAAAAGAATTGTAAATCCTGAATACAGCGAAATAATTGTTTGTCGTGTCAAGCATCATCGTTTTTGAATAAGATGCATTTAAATTCATAACTTGTTCGACTGACCCCATAATATCTATATCTATCCAATGATAACTCGACCTTGTCAAATCATCAACATTGTATATTTGAATAGAAAAATAACTCGCGTCAGGATGTGAGTTTACGACCGTGTGTGTGTTTACAGCCGTGTGTGTAGTTGATTTATGACTGGCAATAGTGAAATTTACTGTTTTAGTCGGGAGAATAAAACCAAAATACACAGCATTCTTGTCAGGATACACAATATTGAAATGGTTGTCTTCCTTATCAAATCTGTATCCCCAGCTACATTTATTTTTAGCAGATACAAACTGTAACAACAATATAATTAATAATAAATTGCTGAACATATACAATAACAACTTATTATTTTATGTGAAGAACCCAATCCACCTTTAGAAAAGGTGGAGCCAAAAAGCGACTGAAAGTGTTGCGCATATTATCGCTCAGATTCAATCTAGATTCTCCGATTTGGCTCCACCTTTTCTAAAGGTGGATTTCTAAAAGTGGCTTAGAACCACGGTTTCAATTGAAGCTGTTTGTCATTATGGTTTGACATCACGGGGCGGTCAATTGGAACAACCAATGTGCTGACATCGCTCATATATTTCATATACCCCTGAGCCTCGCTATACACTTGCTGGATACAGTAGTTCAAGACAATCTGATTCATCTCACTAATCTGTTGAGGAATGTTGTCGGGACGATTTGCAGAGTTTTGCAGAAAAACACTTCGCATGACAATCTGCAGCGAATCGCAATCTTGGGGACCGACCAAATACTGTTCGTTCGACCTCTTATACACTCCAGCGCGAATTCCATTTTGCAAAATTTGGATGTTCTGTTGAGAGAAGAATGCAATCGATAGCGCAGAATCATCCCATAACCCTTCCGTAGGATTCCTAAATGTCGCGCATTGATTTGCAGGTATTTTGTCGTACATATTGAACAAAAATGATGTGTCGGGACCTTGAATATTCGCGCGACCATTGTAGTTTGTTTTTGTATAATTAACTTGGTTTGTCTCCATTTATTATAAGTCAATAGAAAAATTATATTCGTTTATTTTATAGAAGAATGGAGTTTCGTCAAATAGTTACAATTATCGCAACAATTGTGTTAATCATAGTTCTTATCGTGCTTGGTTTCTCTATGCGAAACACGAAAGACCCAAATTGGCCGCCGCTTGTTCCATCGTGCCCCGATTATTGGGAAGTGGATGCAACTGGTAAATGTGTGAATACCAAGGCTTTAGGAACTTGTAATAATAGTTCTGACAACAAAACAATGGATTTTACTACTGACCAATATGCTGGTTCTATAGGTCCATGCAAAAAATACACTTGGGCGAAAAGTTGTGGTATTGCTTGGGACGGAATTACTTATGGAGCGCCTAACCCATGTGATATCAATAAACAGTAATCACATAAACATTTCTACTTTATAGTAATCAATGCAGAGTGAAAAATTTGTTCTGTCTGAAATCAACTATTTACCCGAAGATGTAGTAGATTATGTGATTAAAGAATTCATTCCCGAACACTATTTCGTATTCACAAACAAGGAATACTATATGCGATGTCACCATTTGTTGAAGCCTCGCATCCCAAGATACGAACAATATATACAGACAACTGTAAGGATGGATAGTGTCTTTGTGTTTGAAATTCTGTTGAAAGAGAATATTGATAAATGGGTCCGAACAAGAGATTATGTCTATAAAACTCGTATTTACAAGAATTATGTGTACTACTTAATTGACTATTGCAATGAACATTGCTCGTATGAATGTAGGAACGCGATTGTAAATTTATTGGACAAACTTGGATTGTGTCAAAATCAACATAAAAAGAATGTCAGTAGAAGTATAGTATAAATAAATATGGACAGTTTGAATGTAAATGCAATTTTAAATAGAGAATTACAAGCAACGCAAATCAAAGATATCTTGAAATCATTTGAGCAGAACAAACACAATCAAATTTTCAAGAAAGGCATTTATGTGTGTGGCGACCCAGGCACCGGAAAGACAACATTTGTTGTCAAGATTTTGAACGAGCTTGGCTATGATATTGTCAAGTATGATGCAGGAGACATTCGCAATAAATCCGTCATTGATGAAATTACCGAGCGGAATATGTCCGACAAGAATATCATGAGTATGTTCAACAAGAAGGTAAGAAAAATTGCAATCATTATGGACGAAATTGATGGAATGAACAACGGTGACAAAGGCGGCATCAACACTTTAATCAAGCTGATTCGACCAAAAAAGACCAAGAAACAGAAATTGGAAGAGGTGACAATGAATCCAATCATTTGCATTGGAAACTATCGTGTCGACAAGAAAATCAAAGAGCTAATGAAAGTGTGTAATACAGTTGAATTAAAGACACCGACTACTGTTCAAATCTCCACATTTGTTCAAACACTGTTGCCCACAATTGATGTGACAACCCGAACAAACTTGATTACTTGTGTTCAAGGTGATTTACGGAAATTGAGCAATATATACAATTTATACAAGTCCAATCCGTCACTCTTTAACAATGAAATTGTTAACAGTGTATTCCAACTCAAATCATATAACGATGACACCAAGAAAATCACACAGCGCCTTATTGATAAGTATTATTCATTTGATGACCATATTAGCATAATGAATGAAACTGACAGGACAAGTGTTGGTCTCTTATGGCACGAAAACATTATTGATGTTCTTGATAAGATGGACAAGAAAGCGTCTGTTCCGTTTTATCTGAAGCAACTTGATAACATTTGCTTTGCGGACTACATTGACCGCATCACATTCCAAAAGCAGATTTGGCAGTTCAATGAAATGAGTTCTCTCATCAAGACAATGAGCAACAACAAAATGTATCACGAACATTTTCCTAACAAGGCGAAGTTTGCTCCTGCGGAAGTTCGTTTTACTAAAGTGTTGACCAAATACTCGACGGAATATAACAATTCACTATTTATCCAAAATTTGTGTCAGCAATTGGGAATGGACAAGAAGGACTTGTTTGGTTTTTTCGTTGAGCTTAAGAGCAAATATGATGACAATGAAATATTGTCACTCTTTGAGAATTTGGAGATTTCCAAGTTGGATATCAATCGCATCAATCGGTATTTGGATAAATATATCAAGGAGAATGCTGCGGACACCGAAGATAAGGAGATTATTGAGTTGGAACCGGAACCAGAGATGGAAGAGGAGTGTTGTTTGTAAATAATAATTTATGCAGTAATGAATTATTATTTCGTTTTCATCAGTTCAATTTGTCTGTCAATCAATTGTTTGATTTTCGCCTCCAAATATTGGACCTTCTCTAAATACTCTTTATTCACCGCACTCAATAACCGAATCATATCATCTTGTTCTCTAATCTTATTCAAGAGCATTTGGTCTGGTCTGCTGAGCTGCTGCTGCGCTTGGATTCGTTTCTGTTTAAGCTCTTCCGTCTGCTTCAACACATCGGGCTTATATTCTGGTCTCCCCGGCTCATAGGTTTCCAACAAATCATCAACATCCTCCATATAAAATTGTTTCATAACTTGGTCCTTGATGAAATTGTCCACGGTCTTTGTAGAAGGGGAAACAAACTGATTCGGAGCATTGTCCAACAATGTTTTCTTGTCAAATGTATTGTGTTGATGAGAGAACACCAAAATGGTTTTGGTCGTGTCGAGTTGGACGAATGGGACAGTGTAATCTTTCAAAAAGTGTTTCTCCTCAGCCAAACACGCATCATCTTCGTATCCAGAATTTGCGAGCAATTCGCGACGGAACGCGAATGTAGCTGCTGTGGCGTGATTCGGTCCATAGGGACCAAACTTGTACAGCTTACCAATATGCTTGAAATAAATGTGCATTTCACTCGACCCGGCGCACATAGCCTTCGGATTGTTGCGCAACATCTCTACTGCGTGACTGACCCTCTCAGGAGGATAGTAGTCGTCGTCGTCCATGTACACAATCACTTCTCCACTACATTTCTGGTGCATCAAATTGCGCTTCTTACCAAGCGTCATCTTTTCGTCAAACTTGAAATACTTGATTTGGGGAATATGCGCAACAAGGTCCTCAATCTTGTCGGTTCCATCATCAATGATAATCCACTCCATCTTGTCTTTTGGAT
>JACCDO010487941.1_pt1 | contig 11408 bp, 12 predicted proteins | sample 7446101 | NCBI WGS metagenome assembly JACCDO01 (sample SAMN15323440, study PRJNA562643) | freshwater metagenome | isolation source: river surface water | place: USA:Blue River Watershed | collected 2017-08-16
CTATGCTATTATTATATTGTTATATTACTAATATTTATCGGATCTTTAAGTATGCTCGTTGTATTATTAAAGCATTAACTACTACTTTTCTCTAATTTTATACCCGGGTCCCGGTACCGGTATTTGATAGGTACCGGTATCCTCAAAAACTTAACAAGAAATTTTTTTTAAAACTATCCGGATTCTATCCGGATTCTATGACTCAGAGTCCCTGTTACGCGAGTTCCTTCGTGATATTATTGGCATTTTCCCTCTTACTGAGCTTCTGCAATTGTATCACTAATAATACTGCCGTTATTAGCGACCAAAAGATTTGTCATAGATTATATAGGACTTATACCGTGAAACCAGGAATAAATTGGGGTACATTGCCGGCGAAGAAACAAAGACTTTGGCTAGATTTAAATTGTGACCAATATCTTTGTGAAGATCATAAATTACAAGGAAAAGGAGTCTATCATTGTATACCGAAGAAGATAACTATCGAGTAAATACCATTATGTTAGAGCAATCATACATCAAAGGGTTGGAGTTCACTCAGGCTTATACTGTCGATGATTGTAATTATCACTCAAACCTTGCATCCAGTCTAAGTGAAAAACCAGTTATCAATTATAAAGATATCTATAATTTACAGGTATGTACTCGTTGCTTACCTCACTCACTCTTTCACTTACTCTTTCACTCACTCAGAACATTAAAAGAGCAAACGAGTTTGTCCAAAAAGGGATAAGTAAAATTGAAGAAAAGGATTTTGAAAGTGCACTGAAATGTCTAGATACAGCTATATCAATACAACCTAAATTAATACCGGCGCTAATTCAGCGAGGTTGTGTACACTTTAACAGAGGATTTCCTATTCAAGCAATTCAAGATTTCAAATTGGTAGTTACCTTCTCACTCACTCACTCACTCACTCACTCACTCACTCACTCACTCACTCACTCACTCACTCACTCACTCACTCACTCACTCATGTGTATCAGGTATTAGAAATCGATCCATCAAATGTGGAAGGTCAAAAGTACTTTGATATAGCATTAAACTTACTAGAATCCAACCAAAAACCAACGGAATCAAGTAAAAAAAGGAGCAAAAATGCCTCCGAGAGCGGTAGTAGCAGCAGTGACAGCGACAGCGACTATGGTCGAAAAGAGAAGAAAAAACATAAAAAACATCACAAACATAAGCACAAGAAGACAAAGAAACATAAACATTGAGTAGTCGTTAGCTCCGAACAGAACAAGGCAAACTTTGTAAGTGAAAGAGTGTGTGAATGAGGGAACGAGCAAGTGGGACAGGTACGCGCTACTGAGTCAAACAACAGATGCTTTATCGCCTCCGATTGCTCCACATCCCGAGAATTAACAAGATAAACATCATAAGGATCAGGTGCTATATTACACGATATATACATAATACATATACTCTAAGGGAACTGTGAGCTGGAGTCATCCTCTAGATAAGCATATTCAAATTTGAATTCCTGTTTAATTCTTTGGCACCAACCACTTTCGTAGTCAAAATAGACATACGTCCCCTCTTCATAGTCATCATTAACTATCTTTGGTTGGTCATCGTGCACGCGTTGGAACCAGGTCATGTATTTCTTGTGAAATCGCCATGAATTCTTCTTCAACACCTTTGCTGCTAGATGCTGCTGAAATGAACCCTGCTGGAAATAAAATGCTAAAAATAATGAATCTGGTGGTAGCTTCTCAAAAACAGATAAGACTTCTAACTGAGGAGGAACGGTTGATGGGAAGAGCTGGTGTACATTGTATGGATTGCGTGGGGTGTACACTGGCTTATCTGGTTCGAATATCTCGGGACAATTAACCATTGATTGCTTGAGCATGTGCAGCGTGGAAACTACACCCTCATTCAATCCCATATTTCCTCGATTACCTTGCATTCCCATAAACGAGCTTGGCCCAACCGGTCCACCTCCAGGTCCAACTCTCGTTGCATTAGCAGAAGCAGCTTGTTGCAGTTGAAATTGTTGTAATTGTTGTAGTTGCTGCTGACGTTGTAGTTCAATATTATTAATGCTTTGAGTAGGAGGTGTTACCGCTATTGGTGGTTGAGGTGGTGATGGTTGAAGTGTTGGTGCAGGTGTAACTTCAGATTTTACACTTGTATTCACTACTGGTGGAACTGGTGGACGATTTGCAGGTACAGGTGCTGTTACATTGGATGGAGTTGATGCAGCTGCAGCCCAAGATGTTTCTACTTTAGGTGCCACAACTGTTGTCTCACTTGCTGCGCCATCAGATGGACCAAGAGGTGGACTTTTCTTTGTACTATCTTTACTAACAACAGATGCCACAGTAGCGGTTGGAGCACGTGGCGAACCAGTAGTTGAAGCTGCTGCCGCCTTTGATGACATTGAAGTAACACTTGCAACAGCTGCAGCTGGTTTAGGTGGAATAACTGATGCTTTTCCTGCATTTGCAGGTACCACTGAAGCTATTGAACCAGGAATAATTGGACCAGTACTTGCTTTCGTGGCTGGTACAGCGACTTTAGTTGTTGCTGCACTACTAACTACTGCTTTTTTACTATCAACATCAGCACTACTATCTTTTGCAGCCTCAGACACCGGCGTACTACTACTTACATCGTCTGCATCACCATTTAGTATACTATCTAATTGTAATTCTTCATAAATATCAAATTCATCATCTACACCTAGTTCACCATCATCATCATTCGCTGAGTCGATATAGTACTCAATATCCTCCTTAATACTGTCAACTTTGGAGGGTTCTAGTCCGTCGTTATCGATCAACCGCATGATCTGTTCTAGCTTCGTCATGTGCCACTTCACCTTCTTTATTCTATTCTCGAATGACTCCATTTGATCTTTATTCTTTGCTTTACCCTTACCACTTGATAATTTTTCTACTTCGGCTATGATAAGAAGTGAGTGAGTGAGTAAGTGAGTACAAGACGTGAGTAAGTGGATGAATATACCTTCAATCGATTCCAACAAATCTTGTAATTTCTCTAGACACGAATTAATCCAATCAATTTTATCTTGTTTTTCAGCTTCTTTAGGGTCATTCCGCGATGCGCGCATGATGCCTTCATTGGAATAAGCCTTTGTCTTCGTGTCCTTTTCACACACTTTAAATTGTTCCATTTTCGTTTCAATTCTCTTTCTTGCTTCGATTAATTCACCTTTCGTACGAATAGTGAATAAGCGAGTGAATACTTGAGTAAATAAGTGATTGAATACCTTTATCTTTTATGTCAGATCCACTTAGCCATACTTTGATTTGATCACGTAAACGTTGTAATTTCTTGATTTCTTTCTTCAAATCACCTAAATAAACGAGTTAGTGCATGAGTGAGTAAGAGGATAAGAAAAGATGAAATTTACCTTCATATTTTTCTTTCAAATTTTGCTCACGAGCTGCGTATACCTTTTCCCATATGTCATCAAACAATAGTATACCTGAGGAATAAAGGTGAGTTATAGGTAAGTGATAAGCGTAAATTAAGTAAGCGAGTGAATGATTGAACAAGTAAACGCGTATGTAACAGCAGAGATTAAATTAGGAGGTAAGAAACTGAAAGACAGGGAGAGAGAGTGCGTGGATAATAATGCCAGCAACATCACAAAAATATCCATTTTCTTATATAAATATACTTACCTTCTTCTATTTTTTTAAACACTTGCTGAACTTCAGACTGAAGCTTCCGATTGGCACTCATCGTGATCCGTTTATAGGGTTCCTACAACCCACTTGTCTCTCTTAATTATTATTTTTTTTGTTATATTTTTTGGGACGAAAAAGGAAAAAGCCCTAACTTAGCTTTAGTCTTAAAGAGATAACCATTTAAGGTTATCGAGACAATAATGGATTGACTCAATTTGTTACTCGCTAGATTACATTATCACTTACACAAGTATTTTATCAATTTACTCATGTAATAAATAACTTCACTTTTGTAATCGTGATTGCAAACAATTATAAATGATATATAAATAACACGAATAAAACACTTTTGGCAACTACTTAGTACTAATTACATGACTTACTAATTCCCGCGAGTTTTTGAAAACTTCGCCAAAAATATTCCATTCCGGAGTGGGAGTCACAAACTCCTGTGTTTTGCGTTACTCATCTGATTGACAACTTGGAGTAAGTTGAGAGATGCATGACGAGTAAAACGTAGATGACACATAGTTTGCAGATACAGTGATTTAAAGTTCAATTTATTCTGGTGATTGTGATTGAATGAAGTATAATATTTCATTATAATGACAGTAATAATAAGTGAGAATCTTGACAGTTACTTGTACTTGCTAATTGCAGTATTGGTTTTCTCATTTGACTCCACACTGATACTATTACTCACGCAGAGTAATGTTGGTTTTTGGACAATTATATTCTGGCGCCAGCTGATTCAATTATTTACAATACTGTTAGTTTACATAACTCCTTTATTATTTCAAAATAAACATGTTATAAATGGGCTAAGAGATAAATTTAGTAAAATTGGTATATGGGGAGTAGTCGCTGGTTTATTGTACGCCGTGGATAATGCAGCATATATCATAGCTATAGCGAACACTTACACAATTAACGTGTATTTATTTTTTGCTTTTTCACCCGTGTTCATAGCTATTTTAAGTTATTTCATCAACAATGACTTGCTTGATTTTAAATTAATTCTGACAGCAATTGTATGCTCGATAGCCGTTAGTTATATATTTTATGCTGATGTGGTGAATGATTATGACAAGCCTTTGGATAAGGACGATGATGATATTGGCTCTCGAGGGACTAATTGGTACATAGTTTATGGTAATTTGATGGCATTAGTAGGATCATTCTCATACGCTGTTTACATGGTATATACCCAACTCATTCAATTTGCTCAGTTCACTTACTTACTCAACTAACCTACTCACTTACTCAGGTATTAATAAGTAAATTAATAAAGGACTCAGGTGACGATCATGTTGATTTAAGTCTATGCTTAGTGGTATCATCAGCTACCCAATGTATCGCAGCTGTTGCGATAGGTGTAGAGTGGAATTCAATCAATGATATAAAAGATATTGCAAATTTATTGTTACAAGGGGGGATAGGTGCACCCGTCTTTGGTAGTTTAATGGTCTCTTCCCTGCGTAATATCCCTCATATAACAGCTGCAACATTCACAGAAAGTCTTAGTCTTATCTTGCAAACATTCTGGGTTTGGTTCTTTGGATTCTCCGACCCACCTTATTTATCTATAGCAACAGGAGCAGTGGTGGTTGTTACACTATGGATGTACCACTTTTTAAAAGAATTTGACGAAGTTAATAGAGTTGGAAGTAAGCATTTCATTTATAATCCAGCTCCACTCGACGACGACACGGAAGAGGACGTTTCATTAGCATTAGAAAGTAAAAGCAATCGAAAGAAGGGAGTTATTGTATGACTCCCTTCCTCGCACTCACAGTATACTATATTGTATTATGTATTGAATAACAATTTTCAGGGAATAGCAATAGTTATCAACCCCATCAAAAGCACCTGATCCAGAGGAAACGGACACAATCAAGAAATTTGGCGATTGGATCCGACAGGTGCAGTACCGGTTGCAGGGCCGGGGTATGTTCGATGGCGAGTGCTTGATGTCACACGCGATCTTGAGAGCATTTGGTTTCACTTTTCATTATGTGGTTCTCACAAGTCACATGCTTGCTCTATCTGCTAGTCACCATGCAATCAACTGCGTTTAAGATAAGTCATTCATATCGGAGTATTCATGGTAATAAAGTGTTCTCCACAGCAATTGACAAAGATGTGTCATTACCTAAACCAAAAGTACCTAGTACTGCATGGAGATGGCCTAGGTATTCATTCTCTTGACTTTTTCACATCATTATTGCCTTCTTGCATTTTTATTACGTACTTAGTAATAATTACACTCGTATCACTCACTTACCAAGCTTACTAACTCGTGCTTACTCATGCTTACGTACCCTCTTGTGCTTAATCACCCACTCACTCACTTACTCACTTGCTCACTTACTTACTTACTTACTTACTTACTCCAAGTGGATGGCCATTTCCAGTGGAATTTTTTAATCCAGCCAATCAAACCTATAGTAATAGTAAAACCGATGTACAAATTAGCAAAATGAAGGAGCATTTGTCTTATTATTTAAATAAAAATGATAAAATATTAGAGATTAAAGGAAAAAGTAACGATGCATCTATAGTGCCAGGTACTCACTCGTTAACTATCTTGATCATTCAATTGCTTACTTCCTTATTTACTACCTAGACAATAAGTATCAAGAGTTGAATAACTTCATTTTGAGTGAATATAACGTCAATAATTCCTTAGTAATTCCATCCACAACTAATTCGTACAACCATGTAGTGTTTACCTCATCTATTGACTGCCTACTTAATCCCCGAGATTTATTCAAAGAAATTTATCGTGTATTAAAACCAGGTGGAAAGTGCTTTGTTTCCTTTTCATCGTCACCTGACGGTAACATTCCTGTGCAGATGTGGACGACAATGAATGACGAGCAGAAGATATGGATAACAGGCAGTTACTTCCATTACTCCGCTGGTGATGGTTGGGTAAACATCGAGGGATTTGATCTATTCAATTCTACAGGTAGCAAGGAGATGGAATTCAAGAAAGAGAATGAGGGGGAAGGAACAACGGCGTTTGTAGTGTCAGCAGAGAAATTATCATTTGTAATGAACGCCACGAATCCACTTGAATACATTAATAATATCATGCTTGGAGCGAAAAATCTCGAGTCCGACGACCGTTTGTTCGTGTCAAATAGGCTGGCAACGGACTACATGCTAGCAGGTGATGATGTAAAGAAACAAGAAGAAGTATTGAGTTACGTTGAAAGAGTAACATCAATATATGTTCATTTGCGTGAAGTAAAAGAATTAGTTATACCATCACCAATCAAGGCAATGTTAGCTGTGTTACTAGCACCAAAATGGGACAATACAATAGGTAACTACATCCATCTACTCACTCACTCACTCATTTACTTACGGATTCAATTATTCAACAGATCAAATCAATGCATTACGCTGTGGATTGGGGTTGAATCCACCCGATGAGTACTGGAGAGCAGTAAGTAGTCTAACGGCTGGCATGATTCCGCGCAATAAAATCATATTTTTAGCAAATATAATCCCATTATTTGGTAAAAACCAACGCATTAATGACATTCCAAGTGTCCTAAGCATGATCAACGAAGCTATTAACATGCGAGTCAACAGCGACGGTAAATTCGATCAAAATTTATTACAATCTTATGCAAGTGATCTGTTGGTTACAGACTACTTGCTCACCGACTCCTCCTTAGACAGAATTACCAGATATTTGAATAAAATTGATAATTTAGACAGAATTATAACGGCTCACACGCTGCTATAGTCGGAGGTACCGGCGGTGTCTATGAAAATACAAAGAAACGGCCCATGTAATTAAAATCAAAAGAAGATTTCGAAAAGGCATTCAATAAATGATATCTGATTCTATGAAACCGCGCCTTCATCCCCAAGCTTAAGTACTGATCTCTGTCTCTATCTCTATCTATCTATCTCTACCTCGTATCACGTCAATATTAACCCTATCCGGCTATCAACCCCAGGGAAAAAAAAGTTGCTTGAAGCTATTGTTCAGCACGATTCTACCTTCATTCACCTGATTCTACTGCTTTAATTGCAGTAATAACAGTTGTAATCGTATTAATTCGCAATAAAAACCATCTAAAAGTTTAATTATTCACCATAAAGTGAATAAGAAGCGTGAGAAGGTTGTAGTGCGTATTTGTATCGAGAAGCATTCAACGAGCAGAAAAGAGTGATTATCTAGCTTTTTAACTATACACAAGCATATTTACGTGTGTGAGATTAGGGGCTGTAGAAGTAGAAAGTAAAAGAAATAATTTCTCAGAGAACATAGCATGTATTAATAATATTCACGAAATTGATTCACTTTTAGCAACAGGTATGCATATATTACTCACATTTACTTACTTTCTCTTGTGATTACTCACTCATTACCCACTCACTCACTACTTACTTAATTGAATTTACTTGTTTATTCACATTCATACGTATTATTACTTACTTAATTATTAATAGAAAATAATTAATAAAAAACATTTAATATAATAATAAAGGACTGTACAAATTCGAAAGAACATGCAAAATAACGAGAAAAATAATAAAGTTATAGGACCACCGCCGGTGTTCGGATCATCAGATGGTAGCGCTTACTAACTTATATACTCACTCATTCATTTTACTTATTTACTTACTACTTGTAGGAAATGCCGATCTATTACTAGATGACATATTTGATGAATTTTTATTTTCTTCTGATCGTCGTGGAACTAATAGTAATGATATTGTAAATAACAGAAGTATGGGTGATCAAAGAGGTACGTACTTACTCGCTTACGCACTTACTTCATACTCATTCACTGCCTGATTTATTTACTCACTTACTTACTTACTTACTCACTTACTCACTTACTCAGGTGGAGGTTTTTCTGATAATGATCTTGGATCAAGTGATGATGACGACGACGATGATGACCAAGCTAGAAAAAGAAGTAGAGGTAGTCACTCTCTTACTCATGCACTGGTGACTCCTTTAATTTACCATTCATCCATACATACATAGGTATATCACGAAATATGACAGAACAACAAAAAGTTGAAAGACGTGAACGTAATAGAGAACATGCAAAACGTTCAAGAGTTAGGAAGAAATTTTTATTAGAATCATTGCAACAATCAGTTCATGCCCTCCAGGAGGAAAATGATAAATTAAAATCAGCAATACGTGAACATTTAAGTAGTGAAGCAGACGAGTTGCTTGCATCTTGTGTGACTAATAGTAGTAATAATATAATAGCAACAAATCCAAATGATGCAACAAAAACGTTGGATGATCCTGATTACTCTCTAGTGAAGGCATTACAAACGGCACAACAAAATTTCGTGATATCAGATCCATCACTACCCGATAACCCGATAGTCTATGCATCATCCGGTTTCTTAGCTTTAACTGGTTATACATCAGAACAAGTATTAGGGCGTAATTGTCGTTTCTTACAGGGTCCTGCTACGGATCCTAAAGCAGTTGATAAAATACGTAAAGGCATAGAAAAAGGTGAGGATACAACAGTAGTACTACTCAACTATCGGGTTGATGGTACTACATTCTGGAACCAATTTTTCGTTGCTGCACTTCGGGATGGGAAAGGAAATATTGTGAATTATTTGGGTGTGCAGTGTAAGGTGAGTGAAGACTATGCGTTGGCATTTGTAGATACACAAAAATTAGAGAGTAAAAAATGAGTTTTACTACGCTGTAAATAATGATAATTCTATTTACTTATTTATTACATGATGGTTTCTATTAATCATCAGCTGGTGCAGCAGCTGCTGGTTTCTCGTCTTCTTTACCATCCTTCTTTCTCTTTTCACGAACACCAAGTAATTTTGCTTCGTTTCTTTCGTGACGTAATTTACCATATCCCTTAGCACTAGTATCAATAGACGAGGCAGGAACAAATGTAACAGTTGGAGCTGATGCAACTTTACCGTTGACATCACTTAGTGTACTACCTATAGCATCTCTAGTGGCTTGTGTTGGGAATGCTGACTTCTTTTTTGATCTACTAGTATCACGTGGGAAGACCAACAATCTGGACTTATAATCCTTCAAACGATTGACATTTAAAGTCAATGATTCGGTGCATTTATTTGTACGTCTGAAAGAGTAAGTAAGTGAGTAAAGTGTATATATATAACAAGTAAGTAAGTAATCCTACCTGTGATCAACGGCAATTCCTACGGTTTGAGCATATTTAGCATGGATACCAGCGCCTTTTAACTCCTCTAACGTAAATCCACGACCTAACTTGACTTTGGTGTTATACTTTTGAGTTGGGCAGTGAACTAATGGACGTAATGCACCAGATACTGGGCGAGGAGCAATTGCTGCTGCCTTCACTTTTCTCAATTCACGACGAACTTTCTTTTGTTTTGGTTGATCTAACCATGTTTTAACCCTTCTTTGCCATTTCTTGTGGAAATGTTGATTAGGTATAGCTATAAGGTGAACAAGTGAGTAAATGAGTGATGTATAAGGATTGGAGTAGCTTTATCAAGACAATGCTAAGTAACAGATTGTGCTTGTATTATTGAATTCAATCCCAACTTCACTAACATTCATCATTCAAGTCATATCCATCTCTTCTTCCGGCGTTATCCTATGTAATAAGTTTCAAGATCTCTAGAATAAATCGAAACATATTCTATCTATCTTCACTACACATAAGAGACACACCAGAAGAGCTACGATATATCAAGTAAATGACACAACAAGTACAACAATTGAGCAGTGAAATATTTCATGAAGGGGACGCAAGTAATTCTAATACTAACACGAAGCGATAAGGCAAGTGTGACACACATCAAGTTGTCACATATCATGTATACCGCACAGCGAGCATGTCATACAGTAGAAGGACGCAAGGCGGCTTACCGTTGTTATGTTTCACCATTCTTTTTGGACTGAAAGCTACTCTTTTAACTTTTCTTGGCAGCGGAGAAAGCCACTCGTTTTTGGGACCGGGACCGCTTTTTCTATTTAACCCTAATAAGATCTAGAGTGGAGAATCAAAGAAAAGAAGAAGAAAAAAAGTTGACTATTACAATGAATAAGGAAGAATTATGATTTTAGTCACAGCAGAGGCAAAGGATTTATTATATAAATATTTATGTGACCGTAGAAGGGGTGCGAGTGAAACAGTAGATGATTCGTACAGTTCAATGCAATATTACAATATAGTAGCTACGACTTAAAGGTCATCCACTTAAATGCGAATGACCGTGAATATATCCTTTGGAATAAAAATTGAAATTCAATTTTCCGGGGAAAGGAAAATCGCCAAAGCAGCTGCTCGAGTACTTGGCCGCCATCTGCCAAGCATGGGTGGACCTCCAGGAAGATTATCATCCGGAGACTACAAGGATGCCTGGCACTCATACTCTTACTTCTTTAGCTTAAGTAGAAATGATGACGATAGTTTGTTTGTCGATACTACCATCTATACGAGGCTACTTGTTTGCATCATCTTATGGTACAGGTGCATATAGGGGGATAAGAAACACGATGAAACATTTTGGCTCAAAGAGTAGATATAATGAAGTCAAAGAAATGGTTGCATTATTCGATGCATGTCGGAGGCCAATATTGTCGAAGAATGTAACATCAATAGGTGAGTTTACTCGCGATGAAGAGCGCATTACTAAGGTGGCATATGGTGCAGAAGAAGGTTCAATAGAAGCATATGTGTTACCATCAACTGTTGTCAAGTGGCCATCATTTTATAATAC
>JACCDO010641476.1_pt1 | contig 11408 bp, 7 predicted proteins | sample 7446101 | NCBI WGS metagenome assembly JACCDO01 (sample SAMN15323440, study PRJNA562643) | freshwater metagenome | isolation source: river surface water | place: USA:Blue River Watershed | collected 2017-08-16
GATCCGAGACCAGACCCAACACCCAGAGAATGTCCGTACACATGAACTTCACGAATCAAAGCACAGTTTTCAAGTTCCTTGATAAAACCACCACCAGGATTGGAATCAATACGGAACCGGCAAAATCCGATAAGACCATTATATGTCTTCATATTACCAGACCACCATGTCTTACGTCCAAGAAAAAACATTTGCAAATAATAACTGAACAAGAACCACAATCGTGTCCAGAATCCAGTATCAAAAACAGATGACTTTTCATGAGATTCAACGGCAATATGGTATTCTTGACCATTTGATGCCCAATAAGGATGGACAACAACACTTGCGGTATCCATCAGATGGTCATCGTCGCCAATTTCCATACACCGAATACAGTTGCATTTCAAACCTTCGCTCTCAATTTCATTGTGAATCACTTGACGAAGATTGCTAATTCCCTCATAACCAACCTCAATAGATTGCTTGGGAATATCACGAACAAGACGTTCAATGCGAACCCATGGGCTACAACGAGTCTTGTAATACTTGAGAACATCAATCAAACTCCGCAGATTATTTTCCGCATATGGAGTATACGTTCCATTCTTGTACCATTCAGAAATATCAGATGTAACTACAATATTAGGGTCAGTTGATTGACACACAGCTGTAGGGTAAATCTTGACATCGTCAAATTGAAGATCCGAATTATTAATAGCTTGATCAAACATCCACTTATCAAGTTCAGGCGATGATCCAGGAAGATCAGGCATGAGATGACACACAACCTTAAAACCAGCTTGCTTGAGCATGCTAATTGCCTTAATTGTATCAGATGTATGACACTCGCGGTTAATGCCATCCAAGATATCATCATTATAATGTTGAACACCGATTTGCATCCGCGTCACACCCCAACGGCGATAATCTTTAATGGTTTGCTTTGTAATAAAATCCGGACGAGTTTCCAGAGTAAGACCGATAACCAGATATTTGTTCTTTTCATTCAGTGAAATTTCTTCTTCAACTGAAAGAATAGGACGGTCATTACCTTCACCAAATGTGTTGGCAGCCCAATAAACTTCGGTCATAACTTGATTACGATAGTCGTAAGGATAAGATTCCCATGTACCACCAGAAACAATAATTTCCAACTTTGATGAACCAGAATCCTCTCGAATATTTCCTTGTGACATGTAAGCACGAAGACGGTCCCAAATTTGTCCACGAATATCAAAATTGTATTCAAGAGCACGGAGCATTGCTGGTTCAGTGCTGAGATAAGACTTGGGTTGGGTAGGACGACCATCCAAATCAGTTTCCGTAGGACAGTACGAACACTTTTTCGGGCAGCTAAATACGTCAGGCTTCAAAACAATAGTACAAACAAGAACACCTGAACGAGAACGCATTGCCTTCTTAATCATGAAACGTCCCAAGTTCTTGTTAATAGGAATATTATTGTAAAACTTTTCATAAATATAACGAATTTGAGCCTTGGAAGCCATAACCTTGTATTTAGAACGCAACTTTGAAATTACTTTCTCGATTTGTTTTTGGTCAGGGTTGGTATTAATATCACCAACCATCTTGATAATTTCTCCTACGTAAAGTTTGAGCTTATTTTCATCAACCATCTTTGGCTGAGGCTTGACAAGATTAGTAGGGTTGGTAGGATTGGTAGGGTTGGTAAGCTTGTTAGACTTAACAAAGTATGTAGATTCAATATCAGCGATTTGTTCATTTGATGACATTAAATTAATGATATATTTATATATACAGGTTATAAATTTCAATTTTTTTAATAAAAATGAAAAATATAATTTTTCTTATTATTCAATAAATATGTATCAATGACAATTTTTTTATCCATTTTTTTTTCTATTATTTTATAATTAATTAAGTAATTCAGTAATTAATGATTTATAAATCAATATTAATAATTACAATAATTATTTTGCTAATACTACTCAATGAATTAATTCATGGAATTATTAGACAAAAACAAAGACAAAATATTTATCATCAAGCATTATCTAGATCAAACCAAATAAATAAACCTCTATTAGTTTTTGGAGATCCATATTATGGATTTGGTTCTAGGTTCTATAATTTATTCATGGAAGGTTATAATTGTGGAGATATTACAGTTGATTTAACAGGAGCGCCTAATTGTCCTAGTGGTATTAAAAGTGATATGTTAAACTATCTAAAAACTCAACCATCTAATTCTAAAGTAATATTTATTAGTTGTGTCTTAGAATATATTGATAACATAGAAGAAGTTATTAAAGAAATATATAGGGTTGCTGATAGCTCAAATAATATATTTATAGTTACTGTCAACCAATATACTTTATCTGCATATTTATACAAAGAAGATCAATATCAAGCAAAAAATTTAATCAAAGGCCCTCCAACATATAACGAAATTACTTTTAAAAAAATTAGTTCTAATAAGGAATAGATTTATAAGAGTAATCATTAAATCTATTTAGACTGAAACGAATTTTTCTAATAACTTTATCGAGTACTTCTGCATAAACATTTTCAACTGATTCTGATGCATCTATTTCAATAATTTTAGTTTTTTTAGAGTACTTCATACTCCCATATAATTCTTCATATTTATTATGAAGTCTTTTAAGATAATCTATACTAATTTTTTGTTCTCCATCTCTATTTCTTTGTTGAATTCTTTTATAACAAATATCAGGATCACATTTAAGATAAACTATAATATCAGGAACCCAACCATAGTCATTATTAAATTCATTAGTTAGTTCCCATTCTAAATCTGTCATCAATTTGTCTTCAACTAAAATTTTACCAAATACATTTTGACAAGATAATGGAGATCTTTCAAAAATACCATTTTGAATATCTTTTTTATCAATATGCGATTTGAGTACTCTCATTTGAAATCCAAAAGAATATTTACTCATATCAGAATAAAAGAGATTAATCCATTTATCCCAATCATGAATTGGTTCATTATACACTTCTAGATCAATACAATCATTTTGTATAATTTTTTTAAGAATTGAACTTTTACCACATCCAATATTACCATCGAATACAAGTTTCATTACTAATAATAAATTAATATGAAATATATTAATTTATCAATTTTTATTAGAATATTTTCCATTTTTATTTTACATTTTACCAAGATAATTTTAATTTTAATTTAGAGGTTACATTTTTGAGTGAAGATGTTTTTTGTTTGAGCTCGATATTTGTATTTTTTAAATATTGCATATCAGAACTATTTGTTAAAGCAATACTAACACCTTGATCACATAAATTTTTCCAATTATCTATTGTATCAACAGCTTTTGATATAATATGTTTATCTTCATTTGATAATTTTCCATTTACTAAATTAGGATCTGGAGTAACAAAATTATTAATATAATTCATAGCACAATTAACTTCATCCATTACATCTACTAATATTGTTTTAGCATCACTTGCTGTTTTGGGAACTTTAATTTCAGAAGTAATTAATATAGTTTCTTTAAAACGTCCAAACACATTTGATAAATTAACTATTTTTTGGAGTGCATTAGCAACAGCTCTTAAAAATGTAATATCATTTATAATATTAATATTTTGTAATCTCTTTGTAAAACTAGTAAATAATTCACTTAATTCATCTGCAGCAGCAGCAAATTCATTAAAACCATCTACATCTAAATCTAATTCCATATGTTTAGATTCAGTTGCTATTTTTGATGCAGCAACAAATAATTCAGTATAATCATCAATAGAACCTTTACCATGAAAATTTTCACATTTAATTTGGGTTGCATAATTTCTAATTTCATTTACTAAATTATCAGATTCAGTAATTACATTATCATCATAATTATATTCAATTGTTTCTAATAAATTTTCAGAAATTTGTGGAACATGATTAACAGGATCAGTTGTGTTAAATGTAGTTTGTGTTGTAAGATTTTGATCCACAACTAAAGTTTGTTGATTAGTTATTTGAATACCAGGTTCATTAATAGTTTCATTAACTATTATAATAGGTTGGTCGTTTGTTATGTTGGTTGTATTGGTTGTATTAGTAGGACCTGGAGAGGTTGGAGGTGATTGATTAGGAGTAGCCATTATATAATATATATTAGAAAATATTTTAAAAATCCTATATATTAATTTTAAAAAAATTGAAAATATTTTCTAGTAATTATATTAATTATATAATTTAATGGAAATTAAATATTCAAATCAAAATAATGGAGAAACTTTTGTAAAATTAAAAGTTGGACCTCAAAATTATACTATACGTGGATATTCAAGGGCTGGATTAAAAACAAGTATTCTAATTGATGAAATGAATCTTGTTTTTGACATGGGTTATTCTAATACACGTGCATTTAGTTATGATAATAAATTAATTAGCCATGGTCATAATGACCACATTGGAGCTCTACACGCAGATCATTGTGCACGTACATTTTTTAATATAACCAAACAACGTCTTTACATTATGCCAAAACAATGTATTAAACCATTTAAAATAATCGCAACGGCTGTGTCAGAAATGAATTGCGGTAAAAGTGGTGAAATTACAAAATTTTTTGATGATCTACTTTTGACAGATCTAGTAGATTCTGAATCATGTGTGGACAAATATTATCCGTTAATAGGTGTTACCAAAATGGTTTCGGAATATGTTGTGAGGGCTGTTTTGATGGATCATAAAATCAAATCATTTGGTTATATTATTTATCGCAAGTCTAAGAAACTTAAACCAGAATATTCTGGTTTGAAAGGTAATGAAATTATTCAACTTAAGAAAGAAATTGGTGAAGAAAATTTAACAGTACCATTTTTAAATCCTCTTCTCGCATACACTGGTGATACTACAATTTATGGTATCATTAATAATCAAGCATTGTTAAATGTTCCGTTTTTAATTATGGAATGTACTGGGTTCAGTCCCGATGATAATTGCGAATGTTTAGATGGTAAACACATACATTGGAACGACCTTGTTAAAAATTACAAACTATTTAATAATGAAAAAATTATGTTATTTCACTTTTCACAACAATACAAAAGTATTGATGATATCATTCAGTATACATCTAATGCTCCTGCTGAACTAATGAATAAATTGGTTTTCTTTTTTTAGTATATTAAAAAAACTTTTATTTAAAGATTTAGTATCAATTATATTAATAAAATAAATTAATGGACACTACACCTAATAAAACAATTGATATGAAAAATATTAAAGAAATTAAAGATTTAGCCAATCAATATTTTACAGAAGGTAAATATTCAGAAGCTATTAAACTCTATACTCAATTATTAGAAGCAGATGAATCTAATAGTAATGATACAAATCATGTTATTTTATCTAATAGATCAGCTACATATGTTAACATGAAAGAATATTCTAAAGCATTAGAAGACGGTGTTGCTTGTACAAAACTAAAACCAACATGGAGTAAAGCGTGGTGTCGCGTTGGTGCTGCATTATTTGGTTTAAATAAATTAGATGAAGCATTAGTTGCTTATAATAAAGCATATGAATTAGAACCATTAGACAGTTATAAAAAGATGATTGATGAAATTAAACATTCACTAACTCAAATTAAGGATGAATTATTTACTAATGAAATGTCAAAAGAACTAGGTAATAATCCAAATCTTGAAAATATGTTTGGTTCAATGTTTGATTCAGTATTATCAAATCCAACAATTATGGAAAAATTAATTGATCCAGACTTTCAAAGCAAAATATTGTCATTACAAAATAATCCAATTGCTGCTCTAAATGATCAAGATATTATGAAAGTAATGAATGAAATGATGAAAAATATTAATTTGTCATAATTAAATTAGTTTATTATTTTTATAAAGAATTAATAACTTCTAAATCATTATCGTTATTATTATCAATAACAATAATTGGTTTCTTTTTATTTTCAGATAATATTTGTCTTATATTAATATTTTGTCTAGGTGCATTTGAAAAAAATCTTTCTTTAGTTTTAGAGGATTTATCATCAGTAGCTAATTCAGATTTAGTTTTAGGACAATAATTAATTGGTGGAAAGCCACCATTTTTAACACTAAAATTACTCATATTCTAATTATATAATATTATATAAAATTATATAATATTATAATTTTAAAGGTTTTTATAAATCAAATCCAACTATAATATTTTTGGGTGTATCTTTATTAACTGAATCTTTATTAACTGAATCTTTATTAACCGAATCTTTATTAACTGAATTATTTGGTTGTTTCGTTAATATATCTTCTGATGTTTTATTTGTAGGCATTTTATGTTTTTTAATGATTGGTGATGATGATTTATCAGTTTCTTCAACTATATCAGTTTTAGATATTTTATAAAAATGATTAATATTACAACATTTTCCTTTATTGATGCATTTAAATTTTAGGTATTCTGAATCAGTCAAGTCCCCTATATAATTACTAAACAATAATCTATGTAATGCATATTTTCTACCATTAAAATAGAAATTGATGTAAGAATTTTTTTCATCATTTTTAATAATTGTTACATAACCAGACCATAGAGAACATTCATTACCAAAAATAGATTTATTTAAATATTTACTAATTCTTTTTAAATCATTATATAATAACTTTTTATCATTATTTATATTTTTATTTTGATTTTTAATTAATTCAGTTAAAATTAAGGTGTTATTAGATTTAATAGAATTATCTGAAATATTTGATTCTTTTTCATCCATAATTATTTCACTATATATACATATATAAAAATTATACGCATTAGAAATTATAAATTATATATAATAAATTGAATTAATATTTTTTGGTATAGTATTTGAGCTATCAAATTCAAATTTCAAAAAGATGGTTTTATTTAAATTTTTATCAGAAGTAAATGTTTTAATAGTTTCTTGAGTTACTGGAATTTCTCCTTGTAAAAATATATATTTAACATTTGAATAATTGTCATATACTACAATTGGTAAAGGTATCAAATGACTTAAAATAAATAATTCAACTTTGCCGTCTGTATTAAATGATGTTTTTCTAAATTTATTTAATGTTGATTCAAAAAAGTTTTGTTCATTTTTAAAATAATTCTCCAAATATTTTTTAATTGAGGGATCACCTTTATGTAAATTATTTTGGATAAAATCAATAATATCAGCCTTGAATAAATATGTTAAGCTAGTTTGCAAGTCACTTAAATATCCAAGATTTCTTGATTCAATATCATATAGAGGGTTATTAATCCAATAATATGAATTTACATATGCTCTAATTATAGAATCTTTATTTCCAATAACTAATTGAATAAATTGTTTACCTAATTCTATCAATTCAGGGTATGTGTCTTCAACTGTATCACCAATTGTTTTTGTCATTTGTCTCTTACCAATTATTGGAATTTTATCTTTACCAAATAATTCAGACATTAATTTATTAATATTAAAGTTTGATGCTTTAATAATCTTTTGATCTGAACGATTTGTATATTGGGTATAATCAACAATATCCGAAACATAATAATTAGATTCTTGAATAATTTCTTTAAATTTAATACCATCTTGAATCATTTCTTCAATAACTTTGTTTACAAAATCAACTGCCAAGTTTTCAAGTAGTTGTAATTTGCAACTATCATTTCTCCAAGTACAATGTAAATTACTATTACATTTATCTTTGGTATTATTTATCTCACAATAGTCTCTGACATTATAAATAATATAATCTTTAAGATTAGGTATATCTTTAATTAAAAATGTCATAATATCTTTGTTTGTTTTTGAACCACCATCCTGTTTTTCTGACATTCCTGATATTTTATATTGAGATGCTAATTTTGGATCAATTATTTGGAATAATATTTTTCTTAATTCGTGTTTTCTATCTTTAATATTAATTTTACTATTACGAACTATTCCAATTATTTTTTCCTTAATTTCTTGGTTTTCATCTAAATGTAAACTTAATTCCAATCTATACAAATTATAACTTTCATTCATATAATTATGTTCTTTTACTCTTTGTACACGTTCGTCATAAATTATTTGATTATCATAATTAATGATTTCTTGATTAATTGTTTCTTCTAATGGTTGAAATCTAATGGATAATGCCATCTTTTTAATATCTTTTTCATCTACAGTTTCATTTGCAATTGGTATACTTAAACCATTACTTAATAAAATAGAAATAATTTTAATCTTGGAATCAACTTTCTTATCATAAAAGACAGCTATAGGTTTATAATCTAAATTTAAAACTTTTTCTACATTTTCTAATAATTTAATAGTATTTGATAAATTTAACCAACCTGATTTAATATTTCTTATGTTTGTAAATGAATATAAATAACTAATACCAGATGGTCTTGATGGTAAAATTAATCCATTATCTAATTCTAAATATCTACATTTATGTCTATCATCAATATATTGTTTTTTAATTAAAATTTTTGTTTTTGATAACTTTTCAATAATATTCTTAGCAACCAAACTATTATTAGAAGTAATTTGATTAATTAATGTATTTTTGCAACTCTTAAAATGATAATTTTTTAATTCTTTAATAATTTTTTCTAATGGCCCTATTTGTGAAAAGTGTTTTTGTAACAAAATCTTTTTATTTATTTTTTCATCTTTTTGAACTCTGTAAATTGGAAAATAATATTTACCTTCTTTAATTAAAATAACAATATCTTTATTTTCATCTAATTGATTAAAATTTTCAGAATTCAAACAATCTAAATAATATCTTTCTTTAATTTGTTCTTTTTCTAATGCTTTTTTAACAACAACTGTTTGTTTAGACAAGATATAGTAGTTAATACCAGATTGTGTGATGACCCCAGGTATTGAAGTTAATTCGCCAATTAAGTTATATTCTAAATAATTAGATGTCTTAATATATTCAATAAAATCTTCACGAGTTTTAAATGACTCACAAATATCACCATTATTTAAATATGTAAAGTATTTATTATCTTTATCATTTTCTAAAAATTTAATCATTAATTCAATAATGTTATCAATAGTTTTATCATAAACACTAGCTAATGCTACAAGGAAAAAGTAATAATCGTGTTTAACAGTGTATTTAAAAAAATATCCAGATTTTGATTCAAGCAAATAATGATTTTTAATTTTTTGGTCATGGTTCCAAATACCATTAAAGAAAATATCCAAATATTTTGGCAAATAAATAAATCTACCTTCTTGAATTTTATTGGTATCTTGTAAAATATAGAGTTTATCTCCCAAATTTAAAGATGAAACTTTTTCTGTTTTTTCTTCTTTGGTCTTTTCACCTAGACATTTAAGAAAATAATTCTTCTTTTCTTTATTTGCTCCAGATAAATGATCCTTTTTGAAACAACAAGGCATACATAAATCATTTGGATTGTTTCCTCTTGCTAAAAAGCCAATGTACATATGTTCTTGGTTTTCTGATGGATCACATGAATAAAAGTTATATGTGTTATTTTCACCAGGTAACTTGACCGCTTTAATTACAGTTTTATATAATTTACCTTTAATCTTCATTTCAACTGCCTTTTCATAATATCCTGTTTGTTTATTTATTTTATAACCATCTTTTACCAATTTTTCAATTTGATCTCCGGCTGTAATTGTTGGTCTACGTTTCTTGTCAGTACCAGAGTTTTGACATGAACGGGTCCATTGATTTTGACCTTTTTCTGGTTTGAAACCTAATCTAGCTTTATCCAATGATGTAATTGCCTTAACTGTTTTAATAGATGTTTCAAAATCTACAACTTCAATAACCTTATTACGACGTCTAGCTATTTTGCTTAAATTTTTAAGAGTGTCTTTTAATTTTTGAAACTCTTTTTTCTTATACAAGTATGTTTCCACATATAAATAAATTAAAACTTTCATGAAATCTATAATTTCATCTAATTGTTCTTTATTACGAGCACCTGTAATTCTAATCTTATAACGTTCTTTATCACGACCTTGAATATCAATACCAATACCAGGTGGTTTTGATTTTGGTAATGTTTTTAATTTCTTTAATAATTTCTTGGATTTTTTGATAACTTTTTGATATTTTTCTCTAACATAATCAAGCTCTTTAGCTGAAACATCATTAGTAATATTAAATTGTTTAGAAATTTCATCAATTAATTCTCTATCAGACAATTCATAGTTTCTCAAAAAATATAAAATTCTCAAATGCATCTTGGTGCGATTATCATATTTACTAATACGTTTATAACGTAAATATGTACCATATTTAGATGTTTCTTCAACTTCTTCTTGTTTTTTAGATTTACGTTTCTTAGGTTCTATAACTAGAGAAATATATGGAAAGAAAAATCTGGAAAATTCTGATAAATCATTATGATTAATTTTAAAGTTTTCTGGAATTGTGAACTTTTGAATTGTATTGATAAATGCATATTTAAATCTATCATCTGGAGGAAGAATAAATTTAATCTTTTTATTTTCTGAATTAATCTTTTTTAATAAATCTCTAACATAATTATATGTTTCATTAATATCTTCAACTGTAGCTTCATCTTCTTCTTTCCATGTTATTTTATACTCAATTCTACCTGTTTCATGTAAATTAATACTAATATATTTATCATCAGTTTTAATTTTTTCATTATTAATTTTAATTTTAAAACTAATACCATATGGTGCATTTTCAAACCATTTTGCTAAAACATCTTGATTATCTATCTTTTCAGAATGTGTATAGAATTTATATGTTAATTGGGAATCAGGTGTTTGATATTGAATAAAAGGATATTTTTGATTAACAATAAAGTTATCAAATATTCTATATAAATTAAATTTAGAATCAGATGTTGTTCCAGTAATATTTTTTGGATCTTGTATATTAACATGAATAATAGATTGAATGATATGATTTTGTGAGAATAATTTATTAAATTTTCCCATTTCTATTTTAGCTCTTTCAATAGTTTCTTCAATTTCGGTTTCGAGTTTGACATCATTACGAATAGTACCAAATTGTGATTCAATAAATTGAATTTCTTTTTCTGACTTGCCAGTTAACATTTGTATGATGAATTCCAAACGTTCATATGAGATCATTGGATAATAAATATTAATATATACATCATATAAATTACGTTTTTCTTCAGGATCAGGATTGTAATTTAAACCTAAATCGTTATAAACATCTAACATAAAAATTTCATTCATGGTAATAAAATTATCATAAAATCTAATAATATTTGTTTCATCATCTTCGCGTTTAATTTTATAACCAAAACTATCCTTAAGATATCCTAAATTATTACGTAATTTTTCATATACTTTAATATTTTCATTTGGTACAATATCAATTTTTAAAAGTTCATTACGTCTAATCCATTTTTGCCCTAACATAACATAATCTTGTTTATTTTCAAAATC
>JACCDO011890273.1_pt1 | contig 11408 bp, 15 predicted proteins | sample 7446101 | NCBI WGS metagenome assembly JACCDO01 (sample SAMN15323440, study PRJNA562643) | freshwater metagenome | isolation source: river surface water | place: USA:Blue River Watershed | collected 2017-08-16
AGGCTAACTAAATCAAGCCCTCGAGATCTTCGAGCAACGCGTGCTTTGGCTTGGCGCCAACCATCTCGCGAACGATCTTGCCGTTCTGGAACACCTTCATGGCAGGGATGCCGGTGATCTTGTATTCGGCTGCTAGGTGTGGCTCTTCGTCCACGTTTACCTTGACGATCTCGATTTTGTCGGCGTATTCGGTGCCGATTTCGTCCAGGATTGGGCTAACCATGCGGCACGGTCCGCACCATTCAGCCCAGAAATCAACGAGGACGAGCTTGTCGTTGTTGATTACGTCGGCTTCGAAGCTGGCGGCGGTTGCATTCTTTGACATGGTTACTCCTTGTTTTACGTGAAACTTAGTCGTTTAAGTAGTGTTCGGCGTCTAGCGCGGCAACACAGCCGGAGCCGGCTGCGGTGATTGCCTGACGGTAGGTTGGGTCGATCACATCACCACAGGCAAATACGCCCGGGATACTGGTTTTCGAGGAACGGCCTTCAACCTTGATGAAGTGGTCGTCGGAAAGCTCTAGCTTGCCCTGAACCAGACCCACACGTGGGTCGGAACCGATTGCGATGAATAGGCCGGTAACTTCGAGGTCGCTCTTCGAACCGTCCACGGTGTTTTCTAGTACAAGACCCTCAACCTTCTCGGCGCCCTTGATCTCGGCAACTGCCGAGTTGTAGACAACCTCGATCTTTGGGTTCTCGAGTACGCGGTCAACCATGGTCTTCGATGCGCGGAACGAATCGCGGCGGTGAATCAGGTAGACCTTGTCGGCGAAGCGGGTGAGGAACGAAGCCTCTTCCATTGCCGAGTCTCCACCACCGACGACGGCGATGGTCTTTTCGCGGAAGAAGAATCCGTCGCAAGTTGCACACCAGGAAACTCCGTGACCGGATAGCTCCTTTTCGCGTGGCAAGCCAAGTTCGCGGTAGGCGGCACCGGTGGCAAGAATAACTGCGCGAGCCTCGTAGGTTTCGCCGCTTCCGGTCTTTACAACCTTGACCACGCCTTCCAGCTCAACTTCGGTTACGTCGTCGAATAGCACCTCGGTGCCAAAGCGCTCGGCCTGCTCCTGCATGTTGGCCATGAGGTCTGGACCCATTAGGCCGTTTGGAAAGCCTGGGAAGTTTTCAATTTCGGTGGTCTTCATTAGTTCGCCACCTGGCTCAACCGAGGACGCGATCAGTAGCGGCTTGAGGCCTGCTCTGGCGGTGTAGATGGCGGCTGTGTAGCCGGCAGGGCCAGATCCAACGATGATTACTTCGCGCACGATTCTCCTAGGGGATGCATTGGGATTAACCCAAGTTTATCGGCGCAGTATTCCCTTCACTGCCGACAGCGCCGAACGAATCTCGTCGTTGCGCATCAGCCAAAGAACGAATACATAAACCAGGATGGCGACGCCGCCAACCGCGACGCAGGAAATGAGGGCGTTTAATGCTCCGGATAGTGCGAAGCTATATGGCTCGATGCCACCGATTGACCAAAGGATTGCGGCACCGGCCACGCCAGCGAGCACTGCCGCGAAAATCACCTGCAATGCGTAGTCGAACAGGCGTCCGCCGGTGAACTTTCCGATTCGGCGAACCAGCATGAAGTATGCGATTAGAGCTTGAATTGCAAAGCTGATCGACATCGCTAGCGAAATCGCGGCAACCAAACCCATGGCAGGAACTAGGCCTGCGCAAACATAGGCGCTAATTACAAACACCACAATTTGGATGGTTGTGAATACAAACGGGCTCTTGGTGTCTTCAAGCGCGTAGAACACTCGCTGCAACATGAAGTTCACACTGAACGGGATGAGCCCAAGCATCATCGCTGCCAAAACCAGACCAAGGGCCTTGGTCGACTCGTAACTGGATGCGAAGACGGCACCGATTGGAAAACTGAGGACGATCATGACGGTGGTCGCGATTGCGCTGAGCGCCAGAATCGAACGTAGCGCCTTGACCACATCGGTCTTCAGTGCGTCGAAGTTCTTGGCGTGAGCGTGTTCGCTCATACGGGTGAAATATGCAGTCGCAATCGAAACGGTGCCAACCGAGTGAGGGATCATGAAAATTAGCCAAGCGGTTCCAGCCACGGCGACGGAGGCGATACCGGTCAGGGCGTTGCCGGTCGTGGCAGTTCTGGCGGCTAGGGTACTCGAGGTCAGGCTGGTCTGAATCAGGCCACCGATCTGGGTGATAACCAACATGCCTAGGGTCCAACTCGCTGCCTTGAGGGCCGGGCGCAGACCAAGCCCCTTCAGCTTGAAGTTGAAACTGAACTTCAAACCGATGCGTTTCCAGAAGAAGAAAAGGATCAGCGCCTGCGAGGCAACGCCGAGGGTAGCCGAACCGGCTAGAACGGTAATTTGCTCTGGGTTCCAGACGTGCTGCGAACCAACAGGTCCGTAGAGTGCCATGAAGATGCCGAGACCGGCAATAGCCACCAAGTTGTTTAGCACCGGTGCCCACATGAACGGGCCGAATGAACTTCTGGCGTTCAGCACTTCGCCGAGGATCGAGTACAGACCGTAGAAGAAAAGCTGCGGCAGACACCAGTAGGCGAATGCAGTGGCCAGTGCCAGAGTGTCGTTGTCCCAACCGCTGGTGTAGAGGCGAACCAGAAGCGGAGCGGCCAGGGTAGCAAGAATCGTGATCAGTGCGAACACGGTGATGATCACGGTGAGTAGACCGTCGATGTAGCCCTTGCCGCCGTCCTTGCGCACCTTCGCACGAACAATCTGTGGAACCAGGACGGCGTTCAAGAGGCCACCGACGATAATCGCGTAAACGTTGTTCGGCAGCTGGTTCGCTACCCCAAAGGCATCGGCCTCGTTGTTGGTAATGCCAATTGCCGCGGCCAACATGACCGTGCGAACCAGGCCGAGAATGCGCGAAACCACGGTACCGCTCGCCATCCAGAGCGAAGCCCTGGCCACACTCACGCGTTCTGCTTTCGTCGGCGAATCATGCGAACGGTTCCGGCTACCAAGAGCAAAACTACGAGTACACCCATTGATCCGAGAGCAATCATTTCGGCATCACCGATCACGGTCATGCTGATGGTTTTGGTGTCACCAAGGCGCTCGCCCGAGAAACTCGAAAGCCAAACGTATAGGTCAACATCGCCATTGGCCACGGCCTGAACTGGAACGGTTGCGTTTACCGTGCTGTTTGGTGGAATCACAACCGAGGTGGTTTCCGGTAGGCGCACGCGAAGGTTGGAAGTGCTCATGTGAATCAGCACGCGCACTTCGGTGTCGTAGTTGTTCTGAATCAAAACAGGGACACGCGACGCCTTGGAAACCAGGTTGATGTGCGAACCCTTGATGATCTTTACGTCGTAGCCACCAGCCGCGCTCGCGGAAGCGCTGCCTGCGGTAATCAGAACAAGCAGAGCGATTAGAAGCTTGGAAACAAATTTCATTTGGTGCGCTCGTACCATTCGATGACGCCCTGAGCCATGCGTCGCTCGTTTTCGTGGGCTAGGACGGTGTGCAATTCGTCGAGGTTAAACCAGCGAGCTTCAACCGCTTCCTGGTTTGGATCGCCGGCCACGCTCAGTTCGCCGCCGGTTTGCTTTAGCAGGAAGTGGTGAACGGTCTTCGCAATCAGTTTGTCCGGGGTATAAAACTCATAGTCGATGAAGCCGAGCTCCTGAATTACCTGAGCCTCAATGCCGGTTTCTTCGCAAACTTCGCGCTCTGCTGCCTGCACCAAAGTCTCATCACCTTCGGGGTGACCCTTTGGCACACACCACTCCAAACGCTTGCTGCGAGTGAGTCGACCAATCAGCGCAACCTTCGGGGAACCATCAGCTGCCAACACGAAACCACCGGCGGAAGTCTCCTTGACTCGCGCCAGTCGCTTACGAGCTGGATTTTGGTTCATGAATCAACCCTAAACCTGTGAAACACTAGAACCCATGCAGAGCGTAGCCGAAGCCATCAAAAACCTTGAGGCGTCAACCAACAATGCGCTCTTTGGCAAACTCGGTTCGGTTTTTGCGGAAGCCGGTTTTGAGCTGTCCCTGGTTGGTGGTCCGGTCCGCGATGCCTTCCTAGGACGAACCGCTCCAGACCTGGATTTCACCACCTCGGCTACCCCAGACGAAATTCTCGCGCTCGTGAAACCAATCGCGGACGCCCACTGGGATATCGGCCGCGCCTTTGGCACCATCGGTGCTCGATTTGGGAAAGACACTATCGAGATCACGACCTATCGGACCGATCAGTATGAAGCCGGAAGCCGCAAACCGGAGGTTGCCTTCGGCAAGGATCTGAACGAGGACCTGTTCCGCCGCGACTTCACAATCAATTCGATGGCGCTTCGCCTACCCGAGAAAACCTTCGTGGATCCGTTCAATGGTTTGCAGGATCTACTGGCCGGTGTGATTCGCACGCCAGGCAAACCTGAGGACTCGTTCAGCGATGACCCACTGCGAATGATGCGCGCCGCTCGTTTTGCCAGCCAACTCGGTTTCGAAATTGAGCCGGAAACGTTTGCCGCCATGAAAGCCATGGCCGGTCGCATCGAGATCATTTCCGCTGAACGCGTTCAGCAGGAACTGGTCAAGTTGATGCTTGGTAAATATCCACGCAAGGGCCTCACGGCCCTGGTTGACTCAGGCCTTGCGGCCCTCGTCTTGCCGGAACTGCCGGCCCTGCAACTTGAGGTTGATGAGCATCACCATCACAAGGACGTCTACGAGCACACCCTGACCGTGGTTGAACAGGCGATCGACTACGAAAAGCAGTACGGGCTGGAAGGCGACTTCGTTCTGCGCTTTGCCGCTCTGCTTCACGACTGCGGTAAGCCAAAGACCCGAAGGCTCGAGCCAGGTGGTGGCGTGAGCTTCCATCAGCACGACCTGGTTGGAGCGCGCATTGCCAAAAAACGCATGCAGGCGCTCAAGTTCGACAACGACACCGTCGCGGCCGTTTCCCGTTTGATCGAACTGCACCTGCGCTTCTTCGGCTATGGCGAACAGGCCTGGACCGATTCCGCGGTTCGTCGCTACGTTCGAGATGCCGGCGACCTGCTCACCAGACTCCATGGACTAACCCGCGCCGATGTCACCACCCGCAACCGTCGCAAGGCCGACCGACTCTCATTCGCTTACGACGATCTTGAGTCGCGAATTAAGGCGCTCGCGGAACAGGAAGAGCTCGACGCGATCCGCCCAGACCTCAGCGGCGAAGAAATTATGGAGATTCTGGGGATCAAACCAGGACGAGAAGTGGGCGAGGCTCGCAACTTCCTACTAGAACTGCGCCTGGAGGAAGGACCGCTGGGAGCCGATGAGGCAAAATCTCGGTTGCTTCTATGGTGGTCTAACCGCTAAACTCAAAAGGTTGCAAAATACCCTCCTGTCATGGAAGTCCCATGGCCGTTCTAGTCCAAAGGAGGTGGGTTAACTATGCATCTATACGAGCTCATGGTAATTCTCGACCCGTCGGTTGAGGAGCGCACCGTTGCTCCAAGTCTGGACAAATTCCTGAATGTTATCCGCAATGGTGGAGGCACCATTGACAAGGTTGACATCTGGGGACGTCGTCGCTTGGCTTACGAAATCAACAAGAAGACCGAAGGCATCTACGCTGTCATCAACGTCAAGGCAACTTCTGCCGACGTTCTTGAAGTAGACCGTCAGCTACGTCTTTCCGAGGCAGTTATGCGCACCAAGGTGCTACGTGCCGACGAAGCCGTTGTGTACATCAAGCCTGTTGAGGTTCCTGAAGTTTCTGCCGAAGAGAAGGCTGCCGACAAGGCTGAAGCTGCTCCTAAGAAGGCTCCGGCCGCTAAGAAGCCAGCTGCCAAGAAGGCTGACTAACTAAAATGGCAAACGAACTAACCGTGACGATCGTTGGCAACCTAGCCGACGATCCAGAGCTGCGTTACACCCAGGGTGGAGTAGCAGTTGTTAGCGTACGCGTGGGTTCAACCCCTCGTACCTTCAACCGCCAAACCAACGCTTGGGATGACGGCGAGACCGTTTGGGTGCGTTGCACCGCATGGCGTGAACTTGCAGAAAACGTTGCTCAGACCCTAACCAAGGGTTCGCGTGTAATCGTTACCGGTCGTCTCAAGGCCCCTTCGGCCTACCAGTCGGCTCAGGGTGAGGCTCGCGCTTCGCTAGAGCTAGACATCGACGAGATCGGCCCATCGCTACGTTATGCAACCGCTTCCGTAACCCGTCGTGCCCGCGAGGCTGGCGAAGGTGCTACCCCTTGGGGTAACAACGACGCCCCTGCAGCTGGAAACGCAAAGCCTGTTGATGGCTGGGCGACTCCAGGTGCTCCTGCTGGCTCAGACGACACCCCGTTTTAAAGAATTAGAAAAGTACTAGGAGTATCAAATGGCTGGAAAGTCCCAAGACACTCGCCGCAAGCCTAACCGCAACGCAAAAAACGCGAAGCTTGCGCCAGTGAAAGCAATCAAGGTTGGCGTCATCGACTACAAGGATGTCGCTACCCTACGTAAGTTCGTGAGCGACCGCGGCAAGATCCGTTCGCGTCGTATCACCGGTGTTTCTGTTCAGGAACAGCGTCTAATCGCCCGTGCCGTAAAGAACGCTCGCGAAATGGCTCTAATGCCTTACGCTGGCGCTGGCCGTAACTAAGGAGTAGAAGCATGTCGAAGGTTATTCTGACTAACGAAGTTTCTGGCCTAGGTTCTGCCGGAGACGTTGTAGAGGTAAAGAACGGCTACGCCCGTAACTACCTAATCCCTCTGGGCTTCGCAGTCCTTTGGACCAAGGGTGGCGAGAAGCAGGTTTCGCAGATTCGTGCAGCTCGTGACGCTCGTGCCATTGCTTCGGTTGAAGAGGCAAACACCTTCAAGGCTCGCCTTGAAGAGAAGGCAATCCGCCTAAACGCCAAGGCTGGTGTTGAGGGTCGTCTATTCGGCGCCGTCAAGACCGCAGACGTTGCAGCAGCAATCGTCGAGGCTGGCCTGGGTGAGGTTGACAAGCGCAAGATCGAGCTTTCGGCTCCGATCAAGGTTGCTGGAAACCACACTGCAACCGTTCGTCTACACGACGGCGTTGTAGCCAACATCACTGTTCAGGTGATCGGCAAGAAGTAGTAGTACTTCTAAGCTTCCGGGCGGTAGGTTTCGACCTACCGCCCTTTGCCTTAACCTGTGGATAAGTGTGGATAACTTAGGGTCTCGGCGTGTCTTCACCTGTGCAAAACCAAACTCTAAGGTGAAACTTTAGGGTTTATACACAAAGGTTATCCACACCCGAAATCCGCGCCAGCATTGACCTCAAGGAATTTCTCCACAATTTATCCACAGGTTGTCCACAGGTTATTCACAAATCTCTCGGCGTGTTTCCACAGTTATCCACAAAACAATCCACAGCCCGATTTCTAAAGCCAATGTCAGTGGGTAATAGTAGACAAGGTTTTACAACAACTTAGGGGAGCAATGGCTCAGATTCAGAACACTCCAGCCGATCCAACGGCTGCCGTGGACCGCGTCCTGCCGCACGACCTGCTTGCAGAGCAGTCGGCGCTTGGCGGCATGATGATCTCAGCCGATGCCGTAGCAGTGGTAAACGAGTTCGTTCGCCCGAACGACTTCTATGCGCCAAAGCACGAGCTCATCTACGACGCCATCCTGAGCCTTTTCGGCAAGGGCGATCCAATCGATGCGATTTCGGTTTCGGCCGAGCTAACTCGTAACGGCAACCTGGTTCGCTCCGGCGGAGCAGACTACGTCCACTCCCTCACAAGTTTCGTTCCAACCGCAGCCAATGCTGACTACTACGCGAAGATCGTGCAAGAAAAGGCCGTTCTTCGCCGCATGGTCGAAGTTGGTACACGAATCGCCCAAATGGGATACACAGCTGAAGGTGAGTTGGAGGAACTCATCAACACTGCCCAAGCGGAGGTTTATGCGGTTGGAACGAAGGCACTTTCGGATCAGTACTCAGCGTTGAGTACGTCAATCGATGCCGCCGTTCACGAAATGGAAATCGCCGAACAGAGCGGTGACGAAATGACCGGCGTTCCAACCGGTTTCCACGAGCTGGACGAAAAGACCCACGGTCTGCACGGTGGTCAGATGATCATCATCGCAGCCCGCCCTGCGGTCGGTAAGTCCACCTTTGCTCTAGACATCTCGCGCAACGGAGCCATCAAGCACAACAAGCCAGTTCTCTTCTTCTCGCTAGAAATGAGTAAGGCCGAAATTGCAATGCGCATGCTCTCTGCAGAAGCCGAACTACACCTGAGCAAAATGCGCGGCGGCGGCCTATCGGCCGACGACTGGAAGAAGTTGGCCGCGGTACGTGGTCGCATCAACGACGCCCCACTATTCATCGATGACAGCCCGAACCTCACCATGATCGAGATTCGTGCCAAGAGCCGTCGCCTCAAGGAGAGCCTCGGCCTCGAGATGATTGTCATCGACTATCTCCAGCTGCTCACCTCGGGTAAGAAGGTCGAATCCCGTCAGCAGGAAGTTTCGGAATTCTCTCGTGGAATCAAGCTTTTGGCCAAGGAGCTAGACATCCCGGTCATTGCGATTGCTCAGCTGAACCGTAACTCGGAGCAAAAGGCAGACAAGAAGCCTGAAATTTCTCACCTACGTGAATCCGGATCGCTCGAACAAGATGCAGACGTCGTGATCCTGCTTCACCGCCCAGACCAGGCTCAAAAAGACAACCCACGACTTGGCGAGGCCGAGATCATTCTCGCCAAGCAACGCAACGGACCTACCGGTGAGTTCACCGCACTATTCCAGGGACAGTATTCTCGTTTTGTGAACATGCCACAGAACCGCCACAGCAACACCAGCCCAGCACCCGCCATCGCCGTGCCTAACCAGTTCGACGAATGAACTGGTTAACGGCAACCCGTGCGGCAGCTCACGCTGCCGTTGCTCTGGTAATCACCTTCACCAAGTACCACACCGTGGAATTCGGTTTCCAGATGCTAATTCTGTTTGCTGCCCTTTATTTAGCGGCAAGCCTTGGAACCCACTTCCTGGATCACCGATTCAAGGTGATGTCACCTCGTCTTGGTTTCCCATTGATTCCGCTATTGGTCGCAGGACCTTTGGCGGCGCTTGCTCTCGGTTTCGCACTAAACGACACCCTTTCACTACGCGTGGTGTACGGCGTACTTTTCGCCGGTTTTGTGATTGTCGAACTGCTGCTTGCCAAAAAGTTCGGTCGTAAAACCCCTGAGGGTCGAGATGCAATACTTACCGCCTACATCAGCCTTGCTATGGCCGGTCTCGCAATCAGCTTCAACGTGGAATCCAAACACATCATCGGATTCTTCGGAGCCTGGCACGCATTGCTTGCAGTTCACCTCGGCATCGCAGCCGTCGCGCCAAAGAAGTAGGCTAGAGACATGACCGAGAACCAAAAGAAGCCCGTCGGCGTGCGCGTTTACCTAACCCTCTCTGCAATTGCAGCCATCTTCGTGGGTGTTTTGGTTTACTTCGGAACCCGCAAGTGGGACCAGACCTTCATTTGGTCGGGAATGACCTTCATCGTCGTCCTAGTTGGAATCGCAACTCTAGCTCTAAGCGTGAAAGACGACGACTTCGACGGAACTACTCCGCGTCTTTACAACAAGCAGCCAAAGAAGTAATTAGCGGCGGAACTGCTTCGTCAGTTCGCTAGCCAGACCGGTGTAAGTACCAGGACGCAGTGCGATTAAACGCTGCTTGGCCTCGGCCGAGATATCCAAACCATTCACAAACGCAATTAGGTCTTCTTGCCCGATTCGCTTACCGCGGGTCAGATCCTTGAGCAGGGCGTATGGGTCGGAAATCTTTGAGCGACCGGCAGCAACCTCGGCACGAATTACGGTCTGAATCGCTTCGCCGAGAACTTCCCAGTTGTCATTTAGGTCGGCTTCAAGAACGCCAACGTTGAGATCGATCTCGCCGAGGCCGCGGGTCACGTTGTCCAGGGCCAGCATGCTGTGGCCGAGTCCGAGGCCGATATTGCGCTGGGTTGACGAGTCGGTCAGGTCACGCTGCAAACGGCTGGTGACCAGAGTCGAACCGATGGAGTCAAGAATCGCGTTCGAAAGCTCAAGGTTCGATTCTGCGTTTTCGAAACGGATCGGGTTGATCTTGTGCGGCATCGTCGAAGAGCCGGTAGCGCCCGGCTGAGGAATCTGCTTGAAGTAGCCGACCGAGATGTAGCTCCAGATGTCGGTGCAGAGGTTGTGAAGAATGCGGTTGAACAGGGCAACGGCCGAGTACAACTCAGCCTGCCAGTCGTGGCTCTCAATCTGCGTGGTCAGCGGGTTCCAGCTGAGCCCTAGGCCGGTGACGAAATCTTGTGATTCTTTAATCCAGTCAACATCTGGGCGAGCGACAACGTGAGCAGAGAAGGTTCCGGTCGCGCCTGAGAACTTGCCAAGGTATTCGGTCTTTTCGATGCGGTCGAGCTGTCGTCCTAGGCGGTGAACAAATACGGCTAGTTCTTTACCCATGGTGGTTGGGGTGGCTGGCTGGCCGTGAGTGCGGGAAAGCATCGAGTTGTCGATGTACTTATCGCTGAGTTCTTTTAGGCGCTCAACCAAGGCCTTAGCCTTTGGAAGCCAAACCTGGTTCATGGCATCGCGAACGGTGATTGCGTAGGAAAGGTTGTTGATGTCTTCACTGGTGCAACCGAAGTGAGTGAGCTCCAATAGGTCGGCACGGCCGAGCTGCTCTAAGCGGGTGCGGATAAAGTATTCAACCGCTTTGACGTCGTGCTTGGTGATCGCCTCGGTCTGGGCAAGTTCGGCTACGTCTGCATCCGAGAAGTTGGTTACAACATCACGAAGCGCCTGCGCCTCGCCTGCCAAAATCGGGGTGGCGTTTTCGAGAATGTGTCGATTGGCAAGCTGGATCAACCACTCAATCTCAACCTGAACTCGGGCACGGTTTAGACCAGCCTCGGAAAGGAATTCGCCTAGGTCTGACACGCTTGCGCGGTAACGGCCGTCGAGAGGGGAGATTGGCTGTACGGAAAGATTGCTCACCCTACTATTTTGCCTTACCTCTTATCCACAGAATCGCTATCGGACCGAATGTTACTAAGCGAATGCCGGATGCTTTTGGCATGCACGATGTACATCTATTACTAAGCCAGTTGGTTGCCCAGTTGGAATCGGCTATGCCAAATCCAGCACTTTGGAATTCGAGTGCCGCAAGGGCACTACAAATGCAACTGGAACAGTTGCAGTATCGGTTTCGCCAAGTACAAGCGAGTTTGTGGTGAGTGACCTGGTCAGCTTCGGCGGCGACCAAAGAGTTGTTGCCACCCGCTCCGAGATCGAACGCATCACGGCAGAGCTCTCCTTGGTGCAAAGACGAATCACGGACGAACTTCATCCGCTGGCGCAAATCCACGGAATCGTTCACCACATTCAGTTCGATTCAGCTGTGCCGGAAGTTTTGGTTAG
>JACCDO011170189.1_pt1 | contig 11406 bp, 9 predicted proteins | sample 7446101 | NCBI WGS metagenome assembly JACCDO01 (sample SAMN15323440, study PRJNA562643) | freshwater metagenome | isolation source: river surface water | place: USA:Blue River Watershed | collected 2017-08-16
AAAAAAAGTCAGGACGGGTTTGTAAAAAAGGACATTTATAAATGTCCAATTTTCAGAAATCCTTGTAAAGAATTTTGAGAAAAATGAGAAAAAACCAATTCTTACCATAATGCTGTAAATTCAATAAAACGGATGAAAATGTTGTTTGCATAAAATTTTTATAATAAAAATTGCGGAATCTGGCGACTTTTTTTTTATTTCCATAATTTAGGAAAAATGGAAATAAAAATCCTGCAAAAAAGTCGCCATAATTTTCATTGTGAAAAATGTGACTATTATGCGTTGAAAAAATCCGATTATGAAAAACATATTTCTACCCGAAAACATAAAATGGCGATAAATATTGCAGGAATGGAAATAAATGGAAATGAAATTCCTGTAAAAAAGTCGCCAGAATCAAATTATTCGTGTGAAAAATGTAATTTTTATACTACAAACATAAGTAATTATAATGCACATTTATTGACAAAAAAACATACATCAAATGTCTCTGATGAACCTGCAAATCCTAAAATTTATAATTGTAAAAATTGTAATAAAGAATTTTTGAATTCTAGTGGTTTATGGAAACATAATAAAAAATGTCAATCCAAAGAAAATTTGAATAATCAAAATGATAATAGTAGTAATTTAACCAATGAGATGATATTCGAAGTTCTCAAAAATAGTAAAGAATTACAGAAATTTCTTATGGAACAGAATAATAAACTAATGGAACAACATACGGTTAGTATGGAGCAAAATAATAAATTAATGGAAATTGTAAAAACAAACTCAGTTGGTATAAATAATTCTAATAATAATTCCAATAATACTACCAATAATCAGTTTAACCTGCAATTTTTCCTTAATGAAACTTGTAAAGATGCGATGAATATAACTGATTTTGTGAATTCGCTCCAAATAACCACGCAAGATTTTGAGAACACGGGTAAAGTTGGATTCATTGAAGGAATCACTCAAATTATCATTAATAGATTAAATAGTGTGGATACTACGAAACGACCCATGCATTGTACGGATGCAAAAAGAGAAACATTGTATATAAAAGATGATAATGTATGGAATAAGGATAGCGAAGATAAAGCCAAATTTAAAAAGGTCGTAAATCAAGTGGCAAATAAAAATTTACAACAATTGAACAGATGGAAAGATGAACACCCAGATTGTATCAACTTAGATACTCCAGATAATATAGATTTCCGCAAATATTATAGAGTAGCTTTGGGAGGTGCATCGAATGAAGAGGATGATAAATTCTTTGAAAAAATAAAGAGAAATGTTCTCAAAGAAATTGTGGTAGATAAATCGGTATAAAACAATCGTAATTATTGGATTTTTTTATAATGTTATTATAAAGATGGTAAGAAAAACAGCTATAAAACGCAAAAATAATAAGAAAAAAAATTATACACGTCGTAAAAAAGGTGGTAATGGTTCTAGAATATGTGGTTCTGGAATATTTAGTTTTTTCGGTTTTACTAATAAAACGGAACCAGACCCTAAAAAGACAGAAGAATTTATTGAGATATTTAAGAAACATATTAAAAAAATTATGACTCAACAAAATAATAACAATCCGGATTTACCAAATGCAATAGATGAACTAGAAGCTTATATTAATAATTTACCGAAAGATATTGATAGAGCAGTAATAATTCCAATACCACCAAATCAAAAAATAACATCGATAAGAGGTCTTCCAATATACATAATAGGGCGTATTGTTAAGAATGAAAATGATAGAACAAGATTAAAAACAGCACTAGAGAATAAAGGGTTTATATATGATAAAACGGTATTTAACGCTATAATAACTAAAGATGCACGTGTAAAAAAAGAAGATGAACCGGTTGATGAAGAAGATGAACCTGTTGAAAATATACCTACCCCAGATGAAGTTGAAAAACAAAACCAACAACGAAAGGAAGAGAGAAGGATTATAGAAGAAGAAACGAAAAAGCGTCAAGAAGCAACGAGAATTGAACAAGAAAAACAACAAGAACTAATAAAAAAGGCAAAAATGACAAAAATCGAAGAAGCTAGAATATTTAAAGAAGAACAAGAAAAAATAAAACGAGGACTTGAAGCGAATACACAAAGAATGAAAGAAGAAGAAGAAGAAAAAAAACTAAAGGAAGCAGCAACTTTTAAGAAAAACATAGAAAAAATTAAAAAAAGACAATCAAACATTGCACAACAAATAAGAGCACCAACTATTGCTAAGTTGGACCCTAAGAATGCTGTCAAACAACAAAAAATAAATATTGAAAATGTAAGAATTGCCGAAACAAAAGATGAATATTTGAAAGCATTGCTTGGTATAAAAGATAATAATATTATTATAGAACAAACCACAAAAGATGTAAAAGAAGAAACCACAAAAGAGGTAAAAGAAGAACCCAAAGAGGTAAAAGAAGAACCCAAAGAGGTAAAAAAAGAGGTAAAAGAATCTGTTCAATTGGTAAAAATACCAAAAATAATAAAACATACCCAGTATGATACAAATGCGAAACCAGAATATTGGAAAAGATTTTTTCCAAATGAAGAAATATATTTTTTTCGTGATTATATGTTGTCAATGTTGTATAATACCCCAAAGTTATATGAAGTTACAGATTATTTTTTTCCAGCATTCCAGATTGAATCGACAAATAATAAATATATAAACGCTTTGGTAAAGGATACAATAAATATAAAAACAGAAGAAATGTTAATGTATTATATACAACAGTATGATACACATATAAGGTTCATATTATTATTTATTGGAATAATGACATTTCGAATGAATCAAAATGGATATAAATTGATAATTAAAGGAGGTAAAGCGATACAAAAGAATTGTAAAAAACGTTATGAAAGTAATGACATAGATATATTAGTATTGTCAGATAATGTAAATAAAAAAAAAATAGCAATAGAATTGAGTAAATTGTTAGTATGGATTGTATCGCAACAAAATTATTTAAATAATATGTCAATGATAGAGATAGACCAAACAGAACCTATAGTTAAAATGAGTATATTCAATAAAAATTATGGGTTTGAAGCGGTTGTAGATATAGGGTTTAATGACCCGAAAGAAGAAATAAAATCATATGTAACAGATATAACCGTTGATGAAGTATTATACCCATCAATTGGATATCCAATACAATTTATATCACAATCGGTAAATGGTATGATAAAAGAAAAATTATATTATTATTTGAAATATGTCGTATTGGAAAAATTCACGAAAGAAGATAATGTAGAAATATTTATTCCAAAAATTTACAGGTCACTCAAAGCATTATTTGGTTGTATAGGTAAGACAAATATCTTGTTGGAAAAAATTTCAGAAATAATAAGCGAAAAACGTTTAATAGATGAAAGATTACAAGATAAAGAAAAAATAGTGAATGATATAATAAGAGAAACAAATTCGGCATAAAGTTCTCCATATAATATAAGTATTTGTGAAATATTATAAAAATGTCGAGAACATTTGAACCCATTTTATTCGATGTTACTTTAAGAGATGGATTACAAACCGAATCTATAGAATATTATCCTACTGAAACGAAAAAGGAAATATTACATCATATATTGAGAACCTATAACCCACCAAATATAGAAATAGGTTCTCTCGTAAATCCAAAAATATTACCCATTATGAGTGATTCAATAGAAATGTTTCATTATGCGCAACAACAAACCCCAAATAATATCTATGTTCTCGTTCCAACGATACATAAACTAGAATATGCCATCGAAAATAAGATAAAAAATCTATCATTTATCACTTCCGTATCCGACTCGTTTCAAAGAAAAAATACAAATCGATCATTATTACAAACAAAAAATGAATTTATTTCTATATTTGAAAGAATAAATCGAGAACCTTATGAATTTTATAATAAAAAATTGTATATTTCGTGTATAGATAAATGTCCAATTATGGGAAAAATCGAGAACGATGTAATCGTAAGAGAGATTTTGTATTATTTCGAGAACTTTGAGTTCGATGAATTATGTATTTCGGATACTTGTGGAGAACTAGAATTCGAAAATTTCATATATATAATCAAAAAGTGTATGATTTTAGGTATTCCAGAGTCAATGTTCTCAATTCATTTACATATATCTGAAAAAAATATCGAGAACATTGAGAAAATAATAATGTTTTCGTTTGATAATAACATATATAAGTTTGATGTTTCTGCTATAAAGAGCGGTGGTTGTTCGGTGACAATGAATGCGGATGAAACATCACAAAATTTATCATATGATTTGTTTTATAAAATACTTGAAAAATATCAAAATCGAGAACCTGATAGAATTTCTAATGATAATATATAATGGATTCAATCCAACTTAAGCAAGAACGAGATCCCAAATATGGTAAATACGATAATCCAAATGAAGAAGTCGTATCTGTAGAAAAAGAACCTATTGTAGATACAGAACCAATGAGTTTAGTAAAAGAAGAGATGCCTGAAAATATTACATTAGAGGAAGAACAACCAACCTCTATAGTCGATGAAAAGCCACTACCCCCAGTCGTACCAGTGATTCGTGAAAATGAACCTGTATTCCAAGAAGTAACAAAACCAAAAACCAGAAGAATAAGAAGAAAATCATCCAGTATTAAATCACCGACACAAAAGAAGAGAAAGAGATGTAAAAAAGGTTCTCGAAGAAATAGAAAAACAAAGCGTTGTAGAAGAAAGTGTGAACCAGGATATAAAAAAAACAAGTCGAACCGTTGTGTAAAAGTAAAGGCCTAAGTACATAAGTTAGGATAAGCATAATCATTGTTTTGTAATGACTCAGTATTTGCCCAAGGAATCATATTATTACCGTTTTCTTTCCACACGATTTCGGCTTTTTCTGAGAACACGATCGCTTTTTTCTTCGTGGCTCTTTCTTTGAATATAGGAATATAGGAATACAATTTTTGTTTTGCTAATTTATGTAATTGATTATCAGAATCATAAATATTGGTGGTTTCATAAGGGTCGTTCTCCAAATCAAATAACCAATACGTGAAATCACCTTTGACAAATTGTTGAGCACAACGACTTTCTTTATCAATACTATCATCATCCAAGGCAATGTCTGGATAATACCAATCACCATAATTAGGGTCGTCATAAGTATGCATCAATTTATATTTTTCATCACGAATTGCAAATGACCCATTATGCCAAATATTAAAATTATAATCTGTAATATCGACATACATATTATAAAGTAATATGGTTCGAGGAGTAGAAGTACCTTTCCAACCATCGATTTGATTGATACCATCTAATTTATAGTCATCGGAAGGTGTATATTCAATATTGGCGAGGGCTAATATGGTGGGAAACCAATCCGAAATATGCATCAATCCGGTATAATTGGTACCACCATAAGTTAAAAGGGGGCTATAAATGAAGGAATCGACTTTAATACCACCGTCGAATAAAGCACCTTTCGAGCCACGTAGAGGGCCATTTCTACCACCACCATACCAACAACCACCGTTATCTGACATAAAGATGATGTATGTATTATCTACTATCCCTTTACTATCCAATGCATCATAAATTTGACCAATACCTTTATCTAATAAATAGAGAGATTTCACATATTCTTGGCGAGTATCACCGATAATTGTTTTATGTATTGTTTCCAAAATAGTGGGGTCTTCGTCAAAATAGGAGTCGGGCATACCTTTATCGAATTTACCGTGGTCAATATACGGGTCGTGTACTGCTTGATAAGCCATATATAAAAACAAGGGGTCGCTGGTATCGTGATTTTCGATTATATTTACAGCTTTATTGGTATAAAAGATGGTCGAATAATTATGTTTATCAGAGCCGGTATAAGGAGCATAACAAGTGGTATTGGATTCAATAAAATCGGAATGGGCACCATAATCGGGTGATTTTTTCGACCAATAATAATTTTCACCATTGGAATAGCCAGTCCAAGAATCAAATCCACGGGCAGTGGGTAGAAATACGGGTGAGAAATAACCGAGATGCCATTTACCTAACATATGAGTGACATATGAATTATCTTTGAGAACTTCGGCTAAGGTGGTTTCACCGAGTGGCATCCCCCATTCGGCAATCGCAGAAACCATACCATATTGCATACCGATAGATAAAGGGTATCTACCGGTAAGTAAAGAGGCACGACTCGGAGTACAAACTTCTTGAGCATAGAAATTATCCATAATGATACCTTGTTTTGCGAGGGAAGATAGATGAGGGGTAGCAAAAGCGACATCACTCGATGTATAACCAACGGAATTCCAAGATAAATCATCGGCAACAATAATGATAAAATTGGGTTTGGTATGAGTGGAAGTTGATTTATATGCATTTATATAAGTCAAAGAAAGTAAAGCAGCACTAATATATTGAGAACTTTTGGGGGATGAAACGGAAACAAACAAAACGGTGGCGATCAACACAACGAGGCATAATATCAATACAGTAGAAATACAGGCACATCGTTTTTGTCTTTGCATCATAGCATCGATTTCTTGTTGTTCTTGATCGATGATATCATCTTCTTCTTTGAAATTACGAACCATAATGGTTCCGTAGGATGAGGTACTGGGTCTATAATCCATTCGAATCTGTATATGGTTATTATTTATCTTGGTAATGAAGTCAATTTTATGATAAAATTGAAAAAGGATATAAGGAAATGACACGATATATAGTAGGAATAGCATAGATGATGCAAACACGTAGTCAAACATTACAACAAAAGAAGGCGAACGAATTTGTATTCGATTTTGATAAATCGAGTCGTGCGTGGAGAGCGAACAAAATCAAGTGTGCAAATGGTTGTTATGAATATAAAAAGACAGTCGAAAAAGAAACTAGTAAATCACATAAGTATAATACAAGGTCTTCGATAAAACTTTAGAAAAAAATTCGTAGAAAAAAATAAAAAAATATAAAAACAAAAATATATAATGGATAATATTACTCTTACCGAAGAAAACGCTGTCACACAAGTACCAGTTGAGCATCAATTTGATGTAGAAACCCAAGCACCAGAAGAAACCCAAGCACCTATACAAGAAGAACAGCCACAATTAGCAAAGCAAATTACCAGTGGTGATTTAATCGGAATCGAAGTCACAAATGAGAATGTAGCATTGAATTTATTAGTATCGTTTGTAAATGTAGCTCATAGTCGAAATGCATTTAATTTACAAGAATCAGCAAAGATATGGGAATGTATTCAAAAATTCATCCAACCAAGACCAACAAATTGAATAAAGAAAGAAGATAAAAAAATAGATGAAGAAAAAAGTGAAGGAATGGCGATGACCAAGTGGTGGTTATTACTCACTTTTTTAGTTTTTGTATATACATATGGTTCAGAAATATTTGGAGAAAAAATATGGTTTAATTGTATTCGTGGTTGTTGTGCAGTGAGTGGATTATGTGTTGGTATAGGTTATTATGTATTTATGACTTGTTTTAATTCGATACAAACCCCCGCATTAACAGAACAATTTTATGAAAAATCGTGGAAACTACAAGGATTTTCATACCCGATGTATATAACAATCGATATATTTATTCATATTTGTTGTTGTCTAGGTATATATTTGTTATGGAGAGATAATATCACGGTGGTTTCGACGTGTTTAGCTTTTATATTTCATCGTCTATGGTCGTTCGTAAATTCTGGAGGAGATACTTGTTATTTTCAAGGTGATGTAGTATATAAATTTAATAAACAGGTACCCATATGGAGTTGGGTTATAGTATATGGTGTAGAAAATCTAATATGTTTGGTATTCTTGATCCTCTCCATATACCGAATGAAATATTATTAAGTAAAAATAAAAAATAAACTTTATTTTATTTTTTATTCGAGAGTAGTGGCGATAAATTCGTCATCGGTTAATTGTATCGGTTTTGCAAATTTACCTTTTAATATCGCCAAAACAATAAAATTCAGTTCTTCCATGGTCGCATCGAGAACCTGAATTTCACCTGTTTTTATATTCAAAATTTTGAAATACTTTTTTACATCGGGATTGGTCATATTCCAAAGCCAGGCATAAATGACGACTTGTAAAAGATGGTCGATAGAAATTTTGGTAGTGCATTTGAGTTCCCAAACAGTAAAGTCGGTGATTAAATCGACACGAGCGGTGAAGCGGAATTTTTCCCAAACAGGGAAATGTTGAGAGAGAAACTCATCGATTTTTTGGTGGGCTTTCTCATCGGAACTTTGAATGATAGTGGATTCCATGGTAGGTTTGGTTGCCTCACTTTCTTTACCGATGGTATTTTTCAAAAGTTCTCGACATTTATCCATTGTTTCATCCGAAATCCAAGTATATTCATCTCGATGTATTTGTTTTAATTTGAAATATAGTTTTTCTTGGCAAGAAAGATAAAAGTTGGATAAATATAAATAATCACTGATGTTGGTACAGGTTCTCGGTAATTCGTTGAACAAAGACTTTAAAAATCCGTGTTGGTTCTCTTTGGTTTCTTTGATATTTTCGGAAATCATATCATATAAAAAATTACTTTGTTCTCCAATAATGAAATCATAATACATGGAAGGAATCGCAACACCATTAATATCACTGACTTCTTCATAGTAACCTTGTTGGGTTTGAACAATGGTAGGTATATCGACATCAAAGGTTTCGGTAGGTTCTCGAATAAAGATTCTATCTAATAAAGAAGATATTTGGTCGATAACGAATTCTGGTATAAATTTAATCATATCGGTGGGTGTAGTATAATGTTTTTCTTGTAAGATACTATTTTTATCGAGAACATCTTCTTTGATATAGAAGAGACTACGAGGAATACCTTTGAAATGAATATAAGGTTTCGTTTTCATTTCGTGATGGCTTTGTTTTAAGAATTGCAAAGGGCGGTCAGTAACAAATTGGTCTCTTTCTAATAAATATAAATTATTGGTAGCACGAGTAGCACCGACATATAAAGTATTTGGACAGCGGTCTTTGGGTAAATTACGTGCATAATAATCGAGATATCCATTATCGAATCCTACAATAAAAACATGGGCACGTTGTCTTCCTTTGACAGAGTGAAAGGTAGAGAAGACGACTTTACCATCAATGACACGGTCATCGATTTTATCGGCCATTTCCAACATAGGAACAAAGCAGGGAATACCTTCACTTACTAACGCATTTTCCATTTTACGAACATTACTATTTACACCTTTGACGGAGGCACCTAATACGAATATATCGGAAGGTTTTACACCTTGTGCTAAGAGGCGTTTGATCTCATAAATAACGGCTTTTGCTAGATTGGAGTCAGAATTACGAATATATTTGACAGGTTCTCCATCACGACAAGAATCCATACGATTTTCCCCGAGCATAGTATGATTGACAAATTGTTTTATTTCATTGGTGATACGGTAAGACATACGCATTTTACATTGAATCATTTCTTTGGTTAATAAAAAAGGGTTAGATGCCCAGATTTTATCGGCCAATGATAAAAAGCGGATATCGGAGCCCTTGAATTCGTAGAGTCCTTGCATAACATCACCGAGTATAACGAATTGTATTTTATGATTTAATTCGGGGGCTTGTAAACACATATCGTGTATGAATTTTCGAACGAGTTGAAAATAAACAAGACTCATATCTTGGGCTTCATCAATCACAATAATATCATAATATGGGATGGGTTCTCTGGCGGGTATGTTATTACATAAAATATATCGAATCCCGGTATCGGTATAAGAGGTGCTTAAATAATGACGAACGGCGAGACTATGGTAGGTATGAATCGTGAGATTGGTGAGTTCATTCTGTTTGACTTTTTCTTTTATTTCGGTTCTCAAAGAGGAGTTATAGGTGAGTTGTAGAATTTTTTTAGTGGGAAGTTCTCTGGCGATAGAAAGGACAGTGGTGGATTTACCTGAACCGGCAACCGCATCGACAATGACATTTTTTCCTTCTTTGACTTGATTTAAAATATATTGTTGTTCATCACTCAATGGATTCATTACTATTTTTATCGATTAAATAAAAATAGTAATTAAAATTTAAGTTGTTTTACTATTAGTACAAATTAGATTCCTGCTTTTTCTAAGCGTTCTAGGATTTTCTTGTTTTCTCTTTTTAGGTCTTGTATTTCTTTGGTAAGAATACCAATAATACCTAAATAATTTAAGGTTTGTAATTTTTCATCATCTTTATCACCATCGACTAAGAATGGATAATGTTCTTGAACTTCGTGTGCGACGAAACCGATCTCTCTTTTGTTTAATCCTTTATGTATATATGTCACTGGATTTAAACAATCAACATTATAGGAACCATCGAGGATTTGTATATCAGATTTGATACGGTAATCGGAAGTGGCATTGAACGATGCAGCAGATATTTGGCCATTTGCATATATATAACTAGTAGTGCTTGTTACACCGGCTAATGTAGAATTTCTAAAAAGAATAGAACCATAATAATCCAAATAAACACTTCCGCCTGTGCCAAATAATCGTCCATAACTAGTAGTTCCAGTACTTGTTCCAGGTGTATCGGTAAAGTAAATACTTTGAGCACCATCGGTTTTAATAAATATATTACTACCTACACAAACATTTCCGGCAATACCAGCACCACCACCAATTTGTAATGCGCCCGTACTGGTAGAAGTAGAAGCAGTTGTAGCAGATGTAACGATGTTTCCATCGACATTTGCAATACCACCGATATAGGCATTTCCGGCGATACCAGCACCACCAGCAAGTTGTAATGCACCTGTATTCGTAGAAGTAGATACAGTATTAGTAGATGTAACAATCGTATTAGCTACCGTTAAATTATCCCATATTTTTACAGTTCGATTACTACTAGTTGTACCAGCGCCTACAATATCTAAGCTACCTCCACTATTAAATGTACCATATCCAATTTTACCAGCATTGCTATCTTTTGTGGTAGAATCACTTCCAAAATGTATAACATTAGTACCTTTAATATTAATATTTGAATTAAAAGAAGCATCACCACCTACGAATAACCGGCTATTCAAAGAAGCATCACTTTGCACTAATAACCGGCTATTAGCAGACAAATCGCCAGATAAAAATAAACGACCAGCCAAATCCATATCTTGAGCGACAATAAATTCATAACTTACGGTATAAACGGTTAAATTGGTGGAATATTGTTTTACTGCAAGATTACCGTCGATGTTTAAATCTTTGGCGATATATACATTACCATTTAATGACGAATCGTTTGTAACAAATAATCGATTACTGGTAGTTGTATCTCCGGTAACGGATAAACTAGCTCCAGCGGTCAAAAGACCACTGGTAGTGATGGTTTTATTTGTCAAAGTTTCAGTACCGGTTAAAGTGGCTAATGTGCCAGTGACACTAGGT
>JACCDO011183564.1_pt1 | contig 11405 bp, 11 predicted proteins | sample 7446101 | NCBI WGS metagenome assembly JACCDO01 (sample SAMN15323440, study PRJNA562643) | freshwater metagenome | isolation source: river surface water | place: USA:Blue River Watershed | collected 2017-08-16
CAATCCAAGTTTTATTAATGCCGATAGTATGGCGAATACGTTGTCCATTTGTAAAACATTTACTCATATCACGATTGCCACTGCATTTAACAACTGGTGAATTTGAAATTGTAGATTGGTAATCATGTTCTTTTTCTTCTTCTTTGTCTTCGTCTTCTTCTTCATCGTCTTCGTCTTTGAGGTGTTTAACCCGTAAATCGCCATCTATTAAGTCAAAGAATGTGTTTACTTCTTCTATTGAAACACGAAAGAACTCGCGTCTGGGATTAATTCTTTCTGTATATTGTGAAAGCAGATTATGGAGTGTGGTTTCTTTTTGTTTAGGATTTAATACTTTTTTCGCTATCTCCAATTTATATGGTGTAGGGGGTCTCCAAGTATCAGAACTATTAGCTTCATTTAATCTTATTTCTGGTGTTCGTTCAGTCATACCGACTTTAAGAATGCCAGGCATTGATGGATTCGAAAAGCAATATAAATATCCGTCTGTCATTTTAAGTTATAGAATAGTGATGATTATATATTTATTTAAACTATTTCAATTTTTTTAATAAATATATAAAATAAAAAATCGGCGGTTTAAATGTGCAAAGGTGTAAAAAGTTTTGAAAATATTCAGAATAATCAATTTTTATTTTTATTCCAATTTCTGGAATACATAATATCTAAAAAGAAAGGACCAATTACGGCTTTCTTTATCAGCTCCTTTCAAATCTCCATAAAATTCAGCTACTTTTTCATAAAACTGTTTATTTTTAGGATTTTCTTCATATTTAATTACATTTTCAAAATATGGTTTATTATATTGATAAATATTAGCAAATAAATCTGTATCAACTAAACGACATCCTGCTTTTTTCATTGTATTAACCATTAATTCTTTTGATACTAAATATTCTTCAATATATTTACCCTCTTCGCTAATCCATGCCATATGAACATCAATAGGGAGACCTGTTTTACTATTATCATCACTATATTTTTTAACAATTTCATACAATATATTTCTTTTACCCTCATCATCTGTATAATATGAAGTAATTTTACCGCTATCATCAAAAAGTGGCATAATACGTTCAGGGTCAAATAATGTCATTAATACATAACCATCTTTTTTCAAATATGTTTTAATATTATGAATTAAATTATTAATACTATTTGTATCACTAAAAAGATAGTGAATAACAAACTGTGAACTAATAATATCAAACTGTCTTGTTTTTGTAAAAACTTTATCCAATGCTGCTATATTGTCTTTTGATAAATTAGAAATTGCTTTAGTTTGACTACTACTATCTAATGGCACACCTCCATCAGCTTGGATAAAAGATACTTTACCAAAATCAGGAAATTTAGTTTTCAAAAAGTTATAACGACTAATGGCACCATCTGTTGCACTATAGATGCCTTCAAAATCAACATCAATTCCAACATATTCACCCACACGAGCATGATAGATTTTCAAAATATCACCACCGCGACCGCAACCAATATCTAATACTGATTGACGAACTATTTTACCGCCAACTGTGTTTGATGTAGGTGAACAATATGTATAAATAATAATTGATTTAATCCAGTTGTGAAATTCACGTAGTTTCTTTAATAAATTGGTAATCTTTTGATAATAAATATCTTGTTTCTTTTGAGTATTAATAATACTACTATCTAATCTAGAAGTCAATAATTTCATTTGCATATCATATGTTTTTGGGTTAGATAAATTGGCAATTTCTTCAATCGTAACTGATTCAATCATTGATTTCCATACTTTTTCAGCTACATCTGAATTATTGCCATATCTTTTATTAAATCTCATAACAGTTTCTGTTTTATCCCAACGTGTTTTCAATACCTGCCACCGATATTGATGAGGCATATTAATATCATTATTATAAACTACTTCAACTACTGTTTTATCCATTACTAAATTACCTTCAATATCTCTAACATTTCCATCAATTACTGGGAGATAAATAATGTTATTATTTGCTTCTTTCATAAAAGGAACAGGTTGTTCACGTCCGCCTACAATATCACCTACGAACAAATTAACAACTCTAAATACTTTATTCTCAATCTTATCAGGTAATGAGTTATCATACATATCCATATATTTACCAGTTTCTTTATTAACTTCAAATGTAATGTAAACATCCAAACTGTTAGTATGAGGAGGTTTGTATTTATAAATTGGTAAACGTTGTTCTTTTCTATCACGTGAATATTTTTGTTCCAATGGTGTAAATATAATACCATCTAATAAATAGGGACATTCAATATTTACATTTTTGGTACAATTGTTCCAAATAATATCAGAATATAAAAATACTTCTGATGATGAACCACCAAGAGGATACAAAAATAATTTAGGATATACTAAAATTTCATTTGTTTTCATTTTCTTAATATCCTTATTTAATTCAACATAAAATTGTTTAATATTATCAACATAATATTTTTGAATATCCCCCAAGTCATATTTTTTCGATGAATTATAATCTTCAATTATATAAGGTTCTGTTCCAAATGCCATACTAATTTCTTTCATATTCTTTAAACGGTCTTTCAATAAAGATTTTACTCTTATGTCTTCTCCCTTATAATATAAACAATCGAACATCATAAAAATATAGATTTGTTTATCAACAATATGAATTAATTCTCCTTCAACCAAGGTTTCATTCATATTATCAACTTTAATGTTCATTTTCTTAACATGCAAATTGTTTGAAATTAAATACGCATTTCCTCCATGAACATATAATTGATATTTCTCACCATCGGCCTTATCTGTTGCTGAATATTTATTAGGAATATTGTCAACAATATGTTGAACTTCTGCCGATATAGGTTGCATACTATATAAAATATTAGCCCCATCATATGTTGCTCCATAAGTAATCTTTTTATATTTTTCAATAATACTATGTTCTTCTTCTTTACTGATAATAATATCACTGTTATTCATAACTTTTTTAATAAGTTCCATTTCTTTATAAATAATATCTAATGCTTCTTTACTGGGTTTTTTATCTGTTGTATAATCAATTTCAACTTCAAAAGTTTTATTAGCATCTGCTAATGTGTTGATATCAACTCCGCCTTTAATCATTGTAAGGTCAATTAATAGACCCGGTTGTAATTCTAAGGTTAAACGTTGTTTATAACGATAATTGACTTTTTCACATTCAACACTAGGTAGTTTTGATAACATCTTAATAATATCTGGATCATTAATAATCATTTCTCTAGATTTACGAACACGAATGTCCAAATCGTCAATATCAATAATATTAGATTTTTCTTTAATTTTTTGAATTAATTTAAATCCTTCTTTATCTAAATATTGAGATACAATAATTGAAAATATATTATTATTTTTACGTTGATATAATAATGAAAATAAATTATTAATATTTTCTAATCCTTCAATAGAAATACGATAATCAATATAAAAAACATCCATTGATACACTTTCAGTTAATTTAAGAGTTTCTTTATCACTTCTATATCTTATATATTTAAGAACATTCATAAAATCAATTAATGAAAGTTGGTTATTAGAACGATAGTTATTAAACATAACTTCAAATTCTTCATCCTTTCCTATACTTTCAAATAAAGCATTTATGTCTTTTTTATTTGAACTTGATAACATTATAAATATACATATATTCTTTTTTAAAACTTATTATATCAATTTTTATTTTGGATATCAAATTTTAAAAATTTGATATAAGAAATAATCCTTGAAAGCGTGGACGTTTATAAAAATAACAAAGTTATTTTTAACGTCCCACGATATCAATTTTTATGGCTATTCAAAATTTCTTAAAGAAATTTTGAATATTTCCATAAACACGATTGCAAAAGATTTAATTTCTTAAAGAAATTAAATCTCGCAATCAATTTTTCTATTTTATATTAATGAATCAATTTAATTATATTAATTATGTAAATTTTTTAAAGTCAAATAATATAATATTATACGACCATGATTATAGAATATCTTATAATAATATTAAAACATATTATAATAAGACTGATATGACAGGAGGTGGTGATAATATGAAAAATGAATTATTTAATAATATAGAAAACTTATTAAATATAATTAATCTTTCACTTTCAGATTATCCTCAGAACTTATTTTTTTTAGCCAACAATTAATTCTAATCATATATATTTCATTTAACATTTTTGTAATAATCTTATAATCATCATTATTACCTAAAAATTTATTATTAAAATCAGATTTTTCATCTTTAATATTATCAATATATTTATCCATATCTATAGTATTTTTTTTAAATCCATAACAGAATATATAGAATGTATTTTTAGTTCCCCATACATCAGTTGATTTCCATAATTGAATTCTAGTAAATTGTTTTAATAATATATTTATAATATTATAACAAGTATATATATTTTTAATACTCATATTAATAATCATATTACCATTTATAACTAAACTATTAAATATTATTTTCATACTTGTCATTATTAATTCCATATTAAGTATATGTGCCTTTATATTATCATATTTATAAGATACACATGATGCAATACCTAAGTTTAATGGATGTTTAGATTCTACTTTATATTCTTTTTCTAAAATATCTTTATAATATATTTTATATTTATCATTACTAAATGTAAATTCAACCCCACCTTTCTCAGGAGGTAAGCTAACACCGATCCCAGTTCCATTTTTCTCTTCAACTAATATTTTTGAATACATTCCAGGTGCGCCACATATATCAATAAAATATATATCCTTATCTTTGAAATCAAAATTATTAAAAATTTCATAGCCAATTTTAGATAACTCAATACTATCTTCTACAAACTTACTATCTTGAACTCTATCAAATTTATCAATATAATAATATGTGCTTGTTATATTTTTCATAATAAGCCATAATTTATTTTTTTTTGGATCCATTATATAAATCGTTTTAGATTAATTTTTATATTATAGTTTTTAATGATACAATCTTCTATATTACTAAAAGATTATTATTCTATTTTAGGCTGTAAAAAAGATGCAACCGAAGATGATATTTATAATAAATATAGAAATCAAATAAAAAGATTTAATAATCTACCTTTTCATACAAAACAAATGATAACAGAAATAAAAGAATTAAAAGAGGCTATTTATGTATTAGGAAATAAAACAAAAAGAGCAAAATATGATAAAAAATTTAAATTGCAACAATCATATGATAATGAGAGTGAGTCTGAAGTAGATAATACTAAAATATGTAATAGATTATTTAGTATAACATTTGATTAAAAATAATTATATAATATGATATAATATATTATATGATTATTCATATAGAGGGATTTGATAAAAATAATAATTTTATTAATAAAACAATTAACACTCATTCATTACCAATTAAAGATTTAGGTAAATGGTCATATTATAATTGGTTTAAAAATGGAGTAGAATTAATGCCTGATTATAATGAATGGGTAGAAGGAGATAATTATGAAGTATTATTTAATAATAATTATATTAATATATGTATACAATTTAAAAATAAAAATATTATAACTCCATTTATCTATAAAGATATTACTATTAGAGAGTTAAAAGATATATTATCTATAAAAGATAATATATATTTCGATAATGTTAAATTAAAAGATAGTAAAATGTTGAGTTATTATAATATAAATCATATGGATAGTTTAGAGTGTTATTGTGAAGATGTTTTAGGCTCATCGTCAGTTGTTTCTTTTTGTTGAGATTCATCAGGTTGATTCTTCTTATACCGATAATGAGTGCCAGTGTGTTTAGCATCTCCTACTGAAAGCTCAAACGCCTTAAGCTTTTCTGAATCAAGAAGAGTATCAAATGCTTCCTTTGTATCAATTGTCATATCACCGCAACCAAGATAGGTCTTGTCCTTACGATAAAGGCGGTAATACAATACATTACAACCAACTTTCTGAACAAATTCAGTATGAGCAGCCTTTACAGTGTTATAATCAGTCTCATCAGTTAAACCCTCGAGTTTAAAGAAAATACGATAATGAGAATATTTAACACGAACATCGCGACCGTACTTGGTTTTAATACCCTTCAATGCAGCAAGAGCATCATTTGGTGTTGCATATGTTGTAAAGTACGAATTTGTTTTTTCAGTGTGATGTGTTTTTTGAAAACCAGAGAATGTTGAGAGAAATTCTGCATCAAATACTACAGATGTGTTTGACGGTTTTACAAGTAGAGTGCGACCAGCTTTAGTGTGTTGAGGGCGACGAGTTTGCTGGGTTTGATTATTAGGTCCGTTTTTTTGAGATTTAGACATTATTCTTAATATATAGTATTAATAAAACTTTAAACCATTTAGTCAATGATGAATAGTTCTTTTATCATAGTTGTTATAGTTTTAATAAATTTAATAAATTTTTGATTATTTTTATCATTAATAGAATCAAAAATAAATAATTTAATATTTGGGTCTAAGAAATTATATATAATATTTTTTACTATAACCTCAATAAATTTTCTAAAATAATTAATTTTATATAAATTATCAAATATATCAAAAGTTAATAGATATCCAAATACAATAATATAAATTTCATTAAATGATAAATTAAATGATTCATTAAATGAATATTTAGTAAGATTATATTGTGATATATTTGTGAATAATGTATCTAATTGTTTCTCATATCTAAGATTAAAATTCAAATTGGATATATGCGGAATTATATATTTATAAATATCATTCTTTGGAAATGCTAAATATAATTGCGGTAAATATAAAACATCATATATACTATATTTTGCTAACTCATTACTTAATTTTCTAACATCTATAAAAATATCCCAAATATTACCCATCATTTTATCATTTTTCATTAATTCTTCATATCGTTTATTAGTTATTACTTTCATTTGTAATAATAAATCATATATTTTACATTTACCGTTAACTATTTTATTTTCAGCATTATAATATTCACACATATATCTTGTATCAAAAAAATTATTACAAAACTTATTTCTATCCCCTTTGCCTATAATATTATCATATAAGTAAGGTATATCAAGTGATTCACTGCCATGAAGTATTTTAATAATATTATCTGTAATTAATAGTTTTCTAAAAATATTTATATCAATATTTGGTGGATAAAATAAAAATATATCACTTTGTGAATTAAGCGTAAAATTAATTTGACATAATGCTATTTCTCTTATATTATTAACTCTATTAAATTCAAAATCAATACCAATTATTTTAGTACCCTTTTTATTAATATAATCTAATATATATTTTTCTAAGAATCTATCTAGTTTAGTTTCTTTGCATATATAAATCATTAATATATATTATATATAATTATTAATATTATTATCCAGATAAACATAAAATATTCTAATATTCTATCTAAATTGTTTTCTTTCATGTTAAATATAGGATTTATTAATCTATATATGAACCCTTCTTGTTCAGTTGATTTATTTAATAATATATATTCTAATTTTGTTAATAAACATGAACCATCTATTAACCATTTATACAATATAGCAGCACATAAAAATATAGAGAATTTTAATAATGTTTTATTATATAAAGGAGCAAATAGTATAAATAAAATTAACAATAAATGTATTATTTTTATTATTATAATCATTATAATAATAAATATATATTAAATTAATTAAAATAACCTTGTAATCCAGTTGTTGCAACAACATATATAATATATAAAACTGGGCAACAGAATGCAACTATGAATGACAATGGTTCAAAAGTATTATTGTTCTTTTTGTATGCTAAAAATAATGCGAAGCATACAATAACTAACCAAACAACTGATGAAACAGGGCTTTCCATATCAGTAAAACCTTCGGCTGTTTTACCAGCAGGAGTTGTTGATTTAATAGGATTATATAATCCTGCGTATTTTTTTAAACCACTAATGAGATTATCCATTATATATAATACTATATATTTTAAATTAAATTTTATTAAATATCATTTTTATTTAATACTTTTTTTAATTCTACAAATAAATCTTCAAAATATGAAATACGACTTTCTTCAACCCATTTACTAACAGTATTTATAATTTCATCTTTCTTAAATTTAAAGTGTTCTTTAATAAATTTTTCATAAGATGGTAAAGGATTTCTAATCATTTCAATCATTCCAAATTTAACTGATTGAAATCTAATATTATCTTTATATACAAAACTTTGTTCTTTTACATATGGGTCATCCTTTTTCTGTTCATATCCTGGTTCATTATAAAATGGTTCATCAACAAGAATAAGTGATTGAATTGAAATAATTACCTGATTAAATGTAGAAATATTAGGAATCCATGATTCACCTTTATGACCACTCCATGTTCCCAATAAAGATAAACATACTTTACCACACGCATACAAGTTTGGATTAAATCGTACTTTTCCATTACCAGTTGTATTAATATTTACACAAGGAATTTCTCTAGGATATCCGTTTGGAAAATAGGCATGAAATTCAAACAATGCATTATGATAAGGAGTATCTTTTGGTCCAGAAATAATAAAGGTAATCATATTTGTATTTGACGGAATATATCTCAAAACAACACTTGAATCCCAATTAACTGGGAGGTCATTTTTCAATTGAGATAATTCTGACATAACACGCATAATTGTTTTTGGAGCAATAATATTTTGTTTATGTTTATAATATCTATGAGATGGAGATAATTCCAATGCATCAAAAATATTATCTTTAACCATTCTAACATATTTTGTTATAATATCTTCATCTTCTTGTTTTATAACTGTTTCAACAATATTTAGGTCATTTACTATTTTTTTATAAATATTATATGTTTCAATTAGAGAAATATATACAGTCATATAATTTTCTTCAATTGATTTAATAGCATCTTGTCCCATTAATAATTGAATTTGTTCAACAAGGTCTTTAATATATTTATTATTAACAATATTTTTAACAAAATCAATATATAAATCATTATGGTCTTTTTTAGAAAAAACATTAATTAATTTTATAATACTAGCAAAAATATTAATATCATTATTTAAATTCAATAAATTGATTCCAGTAAATTTAGTAATTATAAATGTATATAATGATTGATTAATTATATAATCTTTTGGCATAGTATCAATATAGTCTTTAATATTATCAATAATATAAATAATATTTTCATTATTTATATTAATCATATTAATATAAGTAGAAATATCCCATTTACTATCATGTGTTGTTCCATAACCAGTTCCAGATTTCCATACAGTTTTTGATGTTTTACTATTAGACTGTTGAAATTTAATTAAATCTATTTCAAGAGGAATATTAATAATATTTTTTGGTTGAATTTTTGAAACATGCAAGAGTTCAACCATTTTTAATTCAATAAAATCAAACTTATTATTTTCCATATTCAAGTATTTATTAAAATGAGGTTCCAATGCTTTACCTAAATTAGAGATAATAAAATCAAATGTAATTGCTCGATTCCAATAAATAGGATTCCATAATTCCATATTATATATATTTGAAATCAAATCAATATCTATTTGTGGTTTAACATAATTAATAGTTGGAGGCATGAATGGATATAACATACTTAATTTAAAATTCATTTCAAAATAATTATATCCATCTTTCATATTAATTTTTTCCATTTTATATCCTAAACTTTCACTATCTCCATTATTTAAATATACAAAACGAAATGATAAATCCATTATATCATTATTATTACAATAAATATAATGAGGATATGACATATTTGTATTTACTTTTTCAATTTCACTTAAGATCATTTCATATAATTGTTTTTTATTTAATAAAATATCTTTTGGAATCAGTTCAGAATTCTCTATTTTATATTTACTTGAATTAAAATTATTAAACAATACAATATTGTTCATTTTACATTTAGTTTGTATATTATTTTCAAATATGTAATATTTATCATTAATATCTAATGTGTTAAAATCTTCATTTGTTTGATTTGTTTTAATAATAATATCAATTATACATTGAACATTTTTAATAAAAGTATTTGATAATATAATATTTATATTATCTATAAATTCCCTCGATTTCATTGATGAAATAACATAATGAAATGTATTATTTTTAATAATATCATATTCTATATTATTAATCTTAATATTTGTAATAGATATATTGTTATTAATAATACTTGGGCTTATTATAATGTCCATTTTAAATATTATTGGTATTATTATTATATAATAATAATATCAATTTTTATTTGCACAAATAACCTTTGAGAGCGTGGGCGTCTTTATAAAAATATTCTTTGAATATTTTTAAGACGTCCCACGATATCAATTTTTCTCATAAATATATTGAAAGCTAGTTTTCAATATATTTGGCTATTGTTTTTTAAATATAGCAATTAGCCCAATCATATACATTTCATCAAAAATAGAATGAGATACATTATACTCTAATTCAGCTAATTCTTCAATATATCTTATAGTATTATCATTTACATTAGATATAATAATTTTATTTAATTCTTGAATAATAAAACTCAATGTATATCCTTCCATAATAATATTTTTATTTATATAATCATAACATGATTGAAAATTAGTTTCTTTATTAGTTAATACTGTATATAATTCTTCTATTAATTTTGGAGGGGGTATCCCAGCTGAATTATAACAAGAATCGATACAAATTTTTTTATTCATCATACTAAGACTTTGTAATATATTAATTGCTTTTCTTAAATCGCCATTTGATATAGTAGCAATTGATTCTAAACTATTTTTCTCATATTTTAATTTTTCACAATCACATATATATTTTAATCTATCAACAATTATTTTTTTATCAATTGGATAAAATCTCATATTTACACATCTTGCTTTAATTGGTGCTATAATTTTATTCATATAATTACAAATTATACAAAATCTAGTATCATCAGAATATTTTTCAATTATACGTCTTAATGCAAATTGAGCATCAAATGTCATACTATCAGCTTCATCTAATATAATTAATTTAATGCCAGTATTAAATGGTGTCATTTTTTCTGCGAATCCTTTAATTTCTTCTCTTACAGTATTAATACCACGGTCATCTGATGCATCAAGTCTTATCATCATAAATGGTTTATTCTTACCATATAATTTATTAGCAATGCTCATAATAGTAGATGTTTTACCGGTCCCAGATTTACCATGTAATAATAAATGAGGAAATGAGCCACCATCAATCATTTTACTAATAATACTAATATTTTTATCTTGACCTACTATATCATCTATACAATCAGGCCTATATTTTTCAATCCAAATCATTAAATACTATGATTATTTCATTTTAAATAAATAAATTATCAATATTTATATA
>JACCDO011322331.1_pt1 | contig 11405 bp, 15 predicted proteins | sample 7446101 | NCBI WGS metagenome assembly JACCDO01 (sample SAMN15323440, study PRJNA562643) | freshwater metagenome | isolation source: river surface water | place: USA:Blue River Watershed | collected 2017-08-16
ACTATGAGCACAAACATGGCAACGAGTAATACGGCAATTGCTAATAATGGGTTAACTGCTGCAACAAATATTGCCAACAGTGGGTTAACTGCTGCTACTACAATTGCTAATAATGGATTAACAACTGCTGGCAACTTAGGCGCAGCTGGTATCACCGGTGTAAATACTGCTGCCGCAGCAGGTATAAATGCAGTAACTTCTGTAAATGCAGCAAATAATAGCACCTTACAAGCTCTAGGAACACAAGCTAGTACAAATATTACTACATTAACTAATGCTAATAAAGAAGTAGTAAATACCTTAGCAGACAAACTCACAGGTACAACTACTACAACAACTACTACTACAACAACGAATACAAATTTAGTATGCCCAACAGGTAAGACCTTCGTTAACGGCAGTTGTGTATAATTTTTAAAAGGAGCGAAAATGAGCGCAGTAGATACAATGTTACGGTTTTTTACTAAAGAGGCTAAGGATCCCAATGCTCCAAAGCCTCCGGTTGGTAGTCGTTCCGAGCGTGAAGCAAAAATCAAAGACAAAGCTGGTCTTGTGATTAATATCTTTGCTTTGTTATTAGCTGTGAACGCATGGTATGGGGGTAAGCTAAGTTCTACTGTGCTTAATAATACTATTAGTGCTAATAATCAATGGTCTTGGTATCAAGCTAAAAACATTCGAGAAGTTCTTTATAGTACATCTGCTGTTGAAGCTAAGATTCCAGAAAACAAGGCTAAGTTTGAAGCAGAAGCTGCTCGTATGAAAGCAGACAAAGAAGAAATATTAGCTAAGGCTAAGGCACTAGAAGCAGAACGTGATGAAGCTAAGAAACGATCACCGTGGATTGGTTATGCATCAACTGCTTATCAACTAAGCATTGTGTTACTAAGTGCCAGTATTCTTGCTGTAAGTATGCCATTGTTTTATGGTAGCTTTGTAGTAGCAGGTGCTGGATTAATTTTAAGCCTTAACGGTTTGTATTTGTGGTTCTAAGGAGCAAAAATGAGCGAAGAAGTTAAAAGTGAAAGTGAAAAGAAAAAAGAAGATTGGATGAACGCCAAATGGCGTCCAATGATGGGCTGGATGTACATGGCTGTCTGTGTTATGGATATGGTTATATTTCCAGTATTATGGAGTTTATTACAGACAATGACAAAGACTCCTATAACACAATGGAATCCATTAACACTTCAGGGCGCTGGTTTATTCCATATTGCCATGGGAGCAGTTCTGGGATTAGCAGCATGGGGTCGTACACAAGAAAAATTAAATGGAGCAAATAATGGCGGACTTGCACCCGTATCACAAAGCGTCACTACAACATTTGGCACACCTTCGGCAGGAGGATTCGGAGCACCAAGTTCGTTTAGTAGTCCAGGCGCAACACCTAGTTTTGGATCACAACCCGGAGGCTTTGGCAGTGCGCCAAGACAACCAGGAAATTTTAATGCGCCTGCGGCAGCAATGGGTGGCGCAGCAATAGGAGCAGCCGCAGGCTTTGGTATGGCGTCAGATCAACCAGCAGTTCCAATGATGGTTCCACCCCAACCTAGTAGACCTCCATTAGAGGACGATCATCCAGAATTAGATTGACAAACTAGGAGTCTTGCTATATAATAGCGTTATGGACTACTATAAGATTTTAGGTGTAAATGAAAACGCAGGTCAGGATGAGATAAAGGCAGCTTACAAAAAGCTAGCTATGAAAAATCATCCTGACCGCGGCGGCGACACAAAGAAATTTCAAGAAATATCACAGGCCTACGACACGCTCAGTGATCCTCAAAAACGACAACAGTACGATGCCCAGCAGAAAGGGTTTAATCCTTTTGCACATGCTGCTAACTTTGGACCCGGATTCCAAGATGTTGGAGAAATGTTTAGTTTTGCATTTGGTCCTGGATTTGCAGGTTTTAGTCAAGGGCAACGAAGAAAAAATCGAGACCTTTCTATTCGAGTTAAAATAACTTTTAAACAAAGTTATACAGGGACTCAAATCGAAGCTAGATTTAACACACCATCCGGTAAACCACAAAATGTCGTTATTGATATTCCTGCCGGAGTACAAAGCGGACAAACTATTCGTTATGGCGGATTAGGTGATGATAGTATCCCTAATCTAGCTCGAGGTGATCTCAATGTTACTGTAATGGTCGAGGCTGATCCAAAGTGGGAACGTAAAGGAAACGATGTTTATACTAGATTAAGTATAAATGTTCTTGAAGCTATGACTGGATGTACAAAAGAAGTAGAGTGCATTGACGGTCATAAGATGAGTCTAAATTTACGTCCAGGTATACAACCAGGTTCAGAATTTGCCAGCAATGGCCGTGGATTTAAAGATCTTAATACCGGTAGAGTAGGAAGCTTATATGTTATTGTTGAGGTTGAAATTCCAGCTGTTTCGGATGCAACATTAAAGCGAGAGTTAGAAAAATTATATGCTAAAGTTAATAACCTATCCTGATCCATTTTTAAAACAACAATTACCCGAATTTGATTTTAAAAATCCTACTGTTGATCCTCGTAAATTAGAAGAAGATATGATTACTGTTATGGTTGAAAGTAACGGAAGAGGTTTAGCAGCAAGCCAAGTAGGTTTTAATGCTCGTGTTTTTGTGATGAAAACTGAAAATATTTCACAAATTTTTACACCATTTGCTGTATTCAATCCTAAAATTATAGCAACTAGTGAGGAAGAAGAACAGGACTATGAAGGATGTCTGAGCTTTCCTAATTTATTTTTACCTGTTAAAAGACCAAAACATGTTGTTGCCGAATTCTTTGACAGAGACGGAAATGAATGTATAATAAGGTTTGACGGCATCGATGCAAGATGCTTCTTACACGAACTTGATCATTTGAATGGTGTATGCTTTACAGATGGTATGAGTCAACTCAAGCTAAATTTAGCCCTTAAACGACAGAGAAAATTAAATGGTAGAACCAAGCAGCGAACTACAACTAGTATTTGAAAAAGCAATTGACGTTGCTAAACGTCTTAAGCATGAATATCTTACAATTGAACATTTATTATTTGCCATGCTTTGTGATGAAAGTTTTCACAAATGTGTCACTGGTTACGGAGCAGATGCAGATTTTCTAAAAAAGAATTTAGAGCTTTATCTAAAAAATAAGTGTAACGAAATTGTTACCGAAGAACCAGATGTAAAACCTAGAAAAACTCAAGCAGTAGAACGTGTGCTTAATCGTTCATTTACACAAGTTCTTTTTAACGGTCGTCAAAAAATTGAACCCACTGATGTGTTCTTAGCTATGATGGCTGAGAAAAAATCTTATGCAAATTATTACATTCAACAAGCAGAGATCGATAAAGAAAAATTTGCAGAATATCTTAATTCCGAAATTAGTGAAACTGAAGAGGAAGAACCTCGAGACAATCAAAGTGAAAGAGCATTACGTGCATTTACTACTAACCTAAATGAAGAAGTTAAGAAAAATAAAATTGACCCGGTTATTGGACGCATTGAAGAATTAGAAAATGTTGCATTAAGTTTGGGACGTCGAACTAAGAGTAATGTTATTCTTGTCGGCGATCCAGGAGTAGGTAAAACTGCTATTGCCGAAGGACTTGCACATAACATAGTAAACGGTGCTGTTCCAGAGTTTCTCAAAGAATACACAGTGTTTAATCTTGATATTAGTGCTATGCTTGCAGGCTCAAAATATCGAGGCGACTTTGAAGAACGTTTTAAACTTATTTTAAAAGCCTTAGGTAAAAAAGGCAAAACAATTCTATTCATTGATGAAGCTCACATGATTAGTGGAGCAGGAGCAGGTGGACAGCAAAATTCAAACGATCTTGCTAACATGATGAAGCCTGCACTAAGCAAGGGTAACATCAAAGTTATTGCTTCAACTACCTGGGAAGAATATCGTAAGTACTTTGAAAAGGATCGTGCGCTGATGCGTCGATTCCAACGTGTCACTATTGACGAGCCTACATCCGAAATGGCTGTTCAAATTCTCAAAGGCATTAAAAAATATTACGAACAATATCATAAAGTTAAAATTACCGAAGATGCTATTAAGGCCGCTGTTAAACTTAGTGTTAAGTATCAAGCAGACAAGAAACTTCCGGACAAGGCTATTGACCTAATTGACTGTGCTTGTTCACGATTCAATCTAAAGTTGGCCGATGAGCGAATCATTGACGAAAGTTCAATTCAATTTGAATTAAGCAAAATGGTTAATATGCCTAATGAACAAATTGCAGAACAAGAAAGCAACAACTTGTCTAGTTTAGAAGCAAATATAAGAACAGAAGTATACGGACAAGATACTGCAATTACTGAAATTGTTGATAAAATTCTCGTTGCACAAGCTGGACTAAAGAGTGAAAACAAACCAATTGGTAGCTTTGTTTTTATGGGGCCTACCGGTACTGGTAAAACAGAGACTGCCAAGGCACTAGCTAAACACTTAGGTGTTAAACTTGTACGCTTTGACATGAGTGAATATCAAGAAAAACACAGTGTATCAAAACTTATCGGTAGTCCGCCAGGCTATGTAGGTTTTGAAGAAAATGCCGGCTTACTAATTACACAAATTCAAGAAAGCCCTAACTGTGTTCTACTTTTAGACGAAGTAGAAAAGAGCCATCCAGATGTAAGTACAGTTCTATTGCAAATGATGGATAACGGATTTATTACTGGATCAAATGGTAAACGTGCCGATTGTCGTAATATTATCCTTATTTTAACAACTAACGCTGGCGCACAAGAAAGCGAAAAGAATAGAATTGGCTTTGGTACTCAAGAACGCGAATACGAAGATAAAGAATTGAAAAAATTCTTTGCACCAGAATTCCGTAATAGACTAGATGGAGTTGTTACCTTTGGCAAGCTAACTAAAGAAACTATGATTAAGATTGTAGGCAAATTTATGTTAGAAGTTAAAAATCAAGTTAAGGAAAAAGGAATCAAGATTAAGATTACAGACAGTGCTATTGATAAACTTATCAAAGAAGGCTTTGATAACAAAATGGGTGCAAGGCCGTTGCAAAGAACCATTGACAAGGAAATCAAGCGTCCTCTAGCTAAGTTAATGCTGTTTGGAGACTTAAAGGGAGGCGGAAGCCTCACTGTTGACTGTGTTAACGATGCTATCGTTCTAACAGTCAAACCAAAAGTAAAACCTATTGAAAATGAAATTACCAACATCGATACAAACCAAAGCTACAACTAAACTTTTTCATAACAAGTACAAATATAAAATAGTACTAGTTAGTAAAGTTGCTAAGTGGTTTAGAGGTAATAATCTAGCTCATGTTAAGCTGTTGGCTAATCATGCCTTGGTACAGCAGGGCAAAATATCTAAAAGCGACTTAGATTTTGCAATTAGAATTTTAACTGTATTAGGTAATATGGATGATTATACTCTTAGAGTAGAAAATCCTTTCTTGAACATCTACACAAATACAGATGATAATGTTTTAAAATTGTCTAAATTAGATGTAAATCGAGTTAAATTTGTATGCTTGCCTGCGCCTAATACAGAATCCTTGCTAAATGAAGATTCTGTTATTGTTAAAAAACTAGACTTTGACTATAAAGTTACTATGGGTAGAACTAATAACAGTTTTGAAAGCTTTGTAAGCTGGGCAAAAGACAATTCTAATATTAAAATATCTAAAAAAGCCATTAAAGAGCTATCTAGAGATTACAGCTTTGGTGGGTATTATTTCTATGTTAAAGGCGAAAAAAACCTAACTTTAGTAAAAGTATTTTTAGGTTCTAACATTCAAGCTGTTAGCAATTGTGTTAAAGTCTAATTAAAAAGGTTAATCCAAAGATCCCTTTTGCGATAAATATCGTAAGAGGGATTTTTTATGACTAAAACACTTTTAGAATATATCGAAGAAGCTGAATTAGCCGCAACTAATGATGAAATTGAAACCGGCGATGAATTTGTATTAGAGCTAGCAGAAGATGCTGCCTTAGAAACTTATGTTATAGAAAGCTGGGATGACAGTGTTATTTTAGCTGCTGATGCAGGGGCATTAGAAATATTAGAATCATACGGTTGCAGATTAGACGAAGCTGAATATCAAGGGCGTAAAGTTTCGTTAGGAAAACCTATGGCTGGAGATGTCAAAAAGTCTAAAGTCTATGTTCGCAAGCCTAACGGCAAAGTAGTTAAAGTAAACTTTGGCGATAAAAAGTTAAGTATTAAAAAACACATCCCTGGTAGACGTAAGAGCTTTAGAGCTCGTCATAATTGTGCTAACCCAGGTCCGCGTTGGAAGGCACGCTATTGGTCTTGCAGGGCTTGGTAACATGCATATATTTGAATTATATAATCCTAACATGCGTCGTGAAGATTTTGACCTTCACGACGATTTAATCTTTTTCATGCGTAATGATCCTAAATTTTATAGACAAGATTATCATCCTTTCATGCAAAAATTTAATCGTCATTGCGATGCTGGTCGCTCTGTAAGCGCCAAGGCTTTTATTCCTATTGTTAAACATGCATTTGAATGTTATAAGAATAGTTTTCCTGTTGAAGGACTAGAAGAATCATTAAGCGAATTTGATTTAAAAGAAATTTGTGAAAAATTGTCAGGTGAAGAAAGACAGTTCTACGAAGACGAAAAAAATAAAAAAGCAGAGAAAGATCATGAGATTACGGGAACTGTTTGAAGCTAGACAACGTAGTGTGGGAATAATCTTTGGAAGATTTAATCCTCCACATAAAGGTCATCGTGCGGCATGGGAAATGGCCAGCGAAAACGACGCTTGGTTTGTAGGCACTAACCAATCAACACAAGGTCCAAAAGATCCATTGCCGTACGATGTCAAAATTGAAGCAATGAAAACAATTTATCCAGAAATCAAGGGTCATATAATGCCAGAACAAAGTTGGCTTACTATGGCTAGTGCTGTTTATAAAAAATATGGAAATGTTACACTAAATTTATATACCGACGAAGAATGGGTAAGCAAGGCTATCAATCAATACAACGGACAAGAAGGGCCTCATGGGTTTTACAATTTTTCTGCTATTAATACGCAACCAACTCCTCGTCTAAGCTCGGCTACAGCATTGAGAACAGCAGTACAAGCAGGGGATAGGGAAGCATTTGCAGATGCAGCCGGAGTCGATGCAGATACTCCAGTAGCAGGACAAAGTTTCTTTGACCTTGTTGCACAATATTTAAATCCTTATGCAGAAAAAGAAAAAGCTAAAGCTGCAAAGAAAAAAATAAAAGAACCTGAGTTAGGTGAAGAAGCCGCAGGTGTAGGTATTATTACAAAACAAAATACAACTGTTGATGTAAACAAAAATACACCTCGTAAAAATTTAAAAGCATTTAGGTTGGTATAAAATGGAAGAACTACACAAAGCAGCTAAAGTGGCATTTGCCAGTACATTTAGTTTTTATTTAAAAGCACATAATTTTCATTGGAACGTTGAAGGTAGTGACTTTTTAGAATATCACGATTTATTTGGCAAAGTCTACGAAGAAGTATATGACAGCATTGACGACTTTGCAGAAAAAATTCGTAGCTTAGGAACCTATGTTCCAGGAAGCTTTACTAGATTTAGTATGCTAACACAAATTGAAGATGAAACAAATATATTAGCTAAAGAAGCTATGGTTGCAGAACTACTAGAAGACAACGAAAAAATTATTAAAATTTTAAAATTAGTATTTCAAGCCAGTGAGGCACAACAAGAATACGGGTTTAGTGATTTTATTGCAGGGCGTATGGATGCACATCGTAAACACGGATGGATGTTAAGGTCCAGTTTAAAGAATGGATGAGCTAGGTCAATTAAAACGTTTAGCTGGTATTAATGAATTTAAGGGCTATGTCAAGTACGATCCTGCAGATCCCTACGGTGGTAGTAATATTAGTTTAACTGGCAATGAAAAGGGCGAGCTACAAAAGAAACACGATATTAAACCAGGAACACCAGAATGGTTTCAACTATGGTTTAGCTTGCCTAAGTTTACAGGTGAAAAACCTATAGGACCCGGAATTAGGAGCAAAAAATGAGTTTTGAATTTGATTTTACTTTAGACAAATTAAAAGCATGTATTCATAAGAATCGTGAACCAGAGTTATGGTACAATGCTATGTGCCAATACTTGCCGCAGTTTGGAATTACAACTCCTGCTCGTGTTGCAGGGTTTGTTGCACAATGCCAACATGAAAGTTTAGATTTTACTGTTCTTACAGAAAATTTAAATTATGGAGCAAAAGGTCTACGTGGTTTATTTGGAAAATATTTTCCTACAGACGAACTAGCACGCCAATACGAACGCAAGCCAGAAATGATTGCTAACAGAATTTATGCTAATCGTATGGCAAATGGAAACGAGCAAAGCGGCGACGGCTGGCGTTATAGAGGTCGTGGTATTCTACAAATTACAGGTCGTGCAAATTATACACAATGTAGCAAAGACCTATTTGGCGATACAACCTTAGCAGACAACCCCGATCTTGTACGCACACCAGAGTACTCAATTATAACTGCTTGCTGGTTTTGGTATAAGAATGTACTAAATCCTATCTGTGACCAAGGTGATATTGTTTTGCTAAGTAAAAAGATTAACGGTGGAACAATTGGTCTCGAGGATCGTATTAAACACTGGAACCAATGCTTAGATGTATTTGAAGGATAATAATGTTACTACGTGAGCTTTTATCCGAAGGATGGAAAAAAGAGGACTATCATCCTAATGATACCCCACCGGGGCCGGAAACAAAGCCTACTATGCCAGCTGGAACTGTTCGTGTGGATGTTGACGATGTCTATGACTGGTATAAACTAGGACAACACATTAGTAACATGAAAGGTCTTGGTAAACATGATTTTGGACAAGGGCCGCCTAGTACTATTTTTGCATTCGGCAGTGAAGAAGAAGAGCACAAATATATAGATGCATTAAAAAAGACAGGTCTTACCACAACTGATATTGATCCTTTAGATCCTAAACAGCCTAAAGGTATGCCTCGGCAAAAAACAGATCCTACATATAATGTGGGCGAAACTAAGAAACGTCGACGTAAAAAACTTAGGCATGCAGCCTATGGTCCAGGACCTTACGGCTGGTATGGGTTTGATCCTGGATACAGTGGCGACGGTGGCGGTGGCGACGGTGGCGGCATGGAAGAAAACTTTGCTGACGGACGTAACCCTCAAGATAAAGGTGACAGTAAGCGTCACAATGTTCCAACAAAGGGTAAAATATCCACACTAAGAAAAATTGCTAAACAAGGCGGCCGTAGAGGACAACTTGCACACTGGATGGCTAACATGCGTTCAGGTAAAAAGAAAGCTAATGAAGGTGTTGAAGATAAGTTTGATTTTTCAATCTTTGAAAAATTCTTTCCTATTGCTATGAAGGTTTTAAACATTAATAAACTTCCTAAAATTAAATTAGTAATGCAAGTTGACGACGAACAGCAACCAACTTTTGGCCGTTTTGACAACGGTAATGTAACTATAGAATTAGGTATGGCTAATCGTCATCCTATAGATATACTAAGAACACTAGCACACGAATTAGTACATTTTAAACAATTACTAGACAATAGACTAGGACCCGAAAGTGGAGAAACAGGTAGCCCAGAAGAAAATCAAGCTCATGAAGTAGCTGGTGTTATCATGCGCTATTTTAACAAGTCTTACCCAGAATATTTTAGAAGTAAACCTTTAGAACTATGAAAGTAAGAGATATTATCAAAGAAACAGCTACAGCAGGTGCTACAAGTGCTGGAAATATAGCAACTGGGCCTGCATATGCTAATAAAAAAGCTAAAACTTATAAAAATAAGGACGGCACAACAAAAAATGCCCTAGACGTAAAAGGTGCAAATCTACTCACTGGCGGCAGCATAAAACGATAAATATTAGAAATCGGAGAATTCTCAAATGCATCACGACTTAATGAACAGACCAGATAATCACGAAGCAAAAATGGCTCGTGCTGACCTTTTTAAACTAGCACAATACAGTTTTAAACTGTTTAAAATGATTAGCGAACAGCAAGAACTTGAAGGTTGGGTACAGGCTAAGATTACCAAAGCTGCTGACTATATTGCCAGTGTCTATCATTACATGGAATATGAAATGAAAGTTAACGAGTACGGTGATGCTGTTGAAAATGCTGACATGTACTCCGAAAGCATTCGTAAAGTTTTCCAGCAAAAATTAGTTGAAGCTAAAGAAATGGCTGCAAAAGCTAAGGCCAAAGCAGAAAAAGCTGATAAAGCACTTGACGAAGAACTTAAAGGCGGTCAAAAAAAGTTAGATGCTGACAAGGATGGCAAATTAGAGAAGAGCGACTTTGCAAAATTGCGTGCTGGAAAAAAAGTAAAAGAAGAATTTGACAAAGAGGGTGATACTAAAAAGACACGTACTGGTGAGTTAACTAAAACCAAAACTGGCGTAGTTCACAAGCGTACTGATTATACTGACGACGAACATGGTGAAGCACCTAGCACAGTCAAACAAAAGTCTGCTGCCGAAAAGAAAGCAGATAAAGCCAATGACATCAAACTACCTAAGCACAAAGGAAACACTTGGGGCATGAAGGGTGGAGAAAAGTTTGGCAAGAAGATGGAAGAAGCTGCTAAGCCAGATTTCTTAGACATGGATAAAGACGGCGATAAAAAAGAGCCTATGAAGAAAGCTGTTGCTGACAAGAAGAAAATGGAAACTGCTGTAGCAGGTGTTCCGCAAAAATCTGGTGTATTTCCAAGTAGAAATGCTGGTACTCCAGCGGCAGCACAGAGTGAACCAAAAAAAATTAAGAGTGCAGTATATCCAAGCCGCAATAAAACAAGCGAAAGCAACGATAAATGCAACCACACACCAGCAGGTAAAAAGTGTCCTATACACGGATTAAAAGAATGTGGTGGTATGTACGAAGCTAGCCATCAAGAAAAAACTACAATGAAGCATGTTAAAAATCCTACAGCAGGCGAGAAGAAGGCCGCTAAGGATATTAAGCCAGGTGTTAAAGGTTATGCTGATCGTGTAGCAATGCTAAAGTCAGCAGAAAAAGATGGTAGATTAAAAGAAGGTTCTAAGAATCTTAAACAACAGGCAGCTATTGCCATTGCTAAGAAAAAGGCCAAGTAACATGGACATGAAGAAAATTCTACAGGCCGTTGACGGTGCTTCATCGAAGAAGCCTGCAGAAGGCTCTAATGACATGAAAAAATTTATGCAGATTGTAGAGGGTCGAGGCCCTCTTAATCGTTTAACTGCTGCCGAGTCTATGGCTATGCAATCTGCTGAAAAGAAGAAAACAATTACTAGTCCAGTATTAAATGTAAAAGAAGATGCTAAACCTAGCATGATTGGCAAGGATTTTAAAAGCGTTCAAGAAGAATTGTTAGAAGCAGAACAACGCCATAAAGAGC
>JACCDO010777987.1_pt1 | contig 11401 bp, 13 predicted proteins | sample 7446101 | NCBI WGS metagenome assembly JACCDO01 (sample SAMN15323440, study PRJNA562643) | freshwater metagenome | isolation source: river surface water | place: USA:Blue River Watershed | collected 2017-08-16
CTCCTGAACTTTTGCTTAAAATAATAGTACCCAGTGATGAAGATGGAAATCGTGAATCAGTTGGAGGCCCAATACGACACGGGTCATTGTTGCTTCGGTCATCATGTCCGAAGAAGCGATACTCAGCAGAGGTCTCAATCGTTCTATCCAGAACTAATCCACATAATTTACAAATTCGGAGGTCTTCCTGTACAATATTTTCTTCATCTTTCGAACATTCACATAAACTTTCAACTTCAAACACTTTAGATTTAGATGGAGGATGGTCCTTTGTAAATTCTTCAGAAGTGGACCAATCAAAGGTCCATTCATCCGATTTCGTTGCTTGGCCGAAGCCAGATTGTATTTTTGCTGGAAAGAGTAGTTCCATCCTTTTCAAATTGCTGAGTTCATTTTCTTCGGTTTTCCGCAGTCAAATTTCTTACCCTCTTCCTGTAGAGATGGAAATTGAATATTCTCTTTTTATTTTTACAAACTTTTTCCTTTTTCTAAATCTTTTAAATAGTTGCTTCATTCATCGTAGATTTGTTACCGTAGAACGAAAATTAAAACTTCTTGAAGAAACTCAACAACAATCCAATCGTATACAACAAACAATCGTTGCCACAAATACACCTGCGAATTTACCGTCAACAACACCTATAACAAATACACAAATGCGCTCATATCAATATGCTCAACCCATGTATCCTCCAGCATATGTTCAACCCTTCTCTACCTATCAAGCACCTTCCGCCCCTCCATATTATCCTGCTCAAAAATCACAGGGACCACAACTTTAAAGAAACCAATTTGTGCCTACAAATATACGATTCGATTCCGTTGCCGTAGCCTTCCACGTACTTTTATCGTGAACTATATGAAAATATTTCAATTCTCCTCGAATATCAAAAATATATCCCGCTTTTACAAACTTATGAACCATATAAATAGCATCCGCCGCTAAAATATCTTTATCCTCAACATCCGTAGGCAAATAGTCTAAAACGGATTTGGGAACAATCCAATTTCCATCATTCAATAGAAAATTCCAACGTGGTTTTCCAAAAATCTGGTTCCAATTTTCTTTTGAAATCTGATATCCTGCGAAATGTTCTATCGGTTTAGAAACTTCACCCGTTTCTTCATTTATAAAAATCGCATCCGAACACGCTATAAAATGATTCGTTATAGGACCTTCCTTCTTAAAGATTTCCTCCACTTCATAAAAATATTCCTCATTAAATACATTATCAGAATCTAAAACAGCCACCCATTTATTCTTTGCTAAAGCAATACATTGACGCTTATTATGATAGATTCCTAAACGCTTAGGATTTTGATGTAATGTGAGTTTTGGATGATTGGCCCATTCAGATTTTAAAATGGCTTCTATATCATGACCATTTTCATCACAAATTAAAACTTCTGCTACTTGCGGAACAGATAAATAGGTAGGTAATGTTTTACTTAGAAATTTGTCCCAACGGTCCATTGTTGGAATGGCAACAGTGAATGGTAATGGCATTTCTAAACTAAAAACGTTTCAGTTCTTTAAGAAGGATGCTACCCACAGCAAAGACTCCAGAGGAACCCGGATTTTTAGGACCTTCCTATGATTTTGCCGATAATCTTAAAATTCCTAAACAAGTCGGTGTCTATAAAGGTGATTCACTCAATTCTGTTATCGATGCTGTAAAAGGTGCTTCGTATTATATTGATATGATAGGATTTGGTCAACCTAGTAACCAATTTACACGTTCTATGGGTGAAAAACCAACACCCTTAGGAGTCAATTATTTTCTCAAAACGGGTTTACGTTGCTCCAATGGTGCTGATATGTATTATTATGTTCAAGGAATTCCAAAAGGTGATGCTTTAGGAAGACGTGTTCAATATGCTCTTCGCGAAAGTGGATTGCCACAACTTCGTGGTCTCGCACCAGGTATTCTTGAAGATGCGAAAGATGCCCTAAATCCAGTTCCTGTCCTTAATGCTGTTCTTGGTTCAGGATATGTAAAATGCCGAAAAGTAACATTACCTGTTGGTGACCCCAAAGGGTCCATTAAAAATCCTGATATACCGCCTCTAAATCCTGGTGAAAGATGGCAACAGGGTGATACCTATATTACAGGACCAATTCAATATATAAATGGTATGCCCCATCAAACTCGATGGGTTCAAGATATTGATTCAAAAGGAAAACCCATTTATTTAACACAAACAGACTATAATGCTGCTCCTAAAGATTTTTGCCCTGATGGTTCCGCAAAATCTGAACATGTCAGCACAGATTGCTCAAAACCTTTGAAATCAGGAATCAAAGAAAAATTTGTAAATCATTATACGACAACGGATATTCTATTACCAGTTATTCTTACAGGGGCTGCTGTTGGACTCATCACTTATCTTAAGCGTTAATTTAGGCAATCGCACGATAGACAAATAATGCGCTGACACCTCCTAAACATTGAACAACGGCATAGGCTATAAGTTCAGATAAACTGAGAGCATTATTCATAAACATTGTTACAGATACAGCAGGATTGATATGAGCACCACTGAGGTCACCCACTAAGTAGATAACTAAGGCAAGTGTAAGACCAATAACAAGGGCATTACCAGTAGCCAAAATACTTAATAAAAGCAAAAAGGTTCCAAAATATTCTGCAACAAGAGCAAGGTAATTCATTTGATGTTCTACCGTAAGGTTGAGGAAAAATTTGACCTTTCGTACCTACAATACTTATAGCACATACCTTAGCAACAAAATGGCACTTCGTAGAATTCAAAAAGAATTACAAGACCTTGAAAAAGACCCTCCAGTCAATTGTAGCGCTGGACCTGTTGATAAAGATTTATTCCTCTGGGAAGGAGTAATTTTTGGCCCTGATGCTAGTCCGTATCAAACAGGTGTCTTTAAAGTTCGTATTCAATTTCCTAATGATTATCCATTCCGTCCTCCGGTTGTAACCTTTCTTACACCCATTTACCATCCTAATATTAGTCCATCCGGAAGTATTTGCCTTGATATTCTTAAAAATCAATGGTCACCTGCGCTCACAATTAGTAAGGTGCTTCTTTCTATTTTGAGTTTATTGACAGATGCTAATCCAAATGATCCGCTTGTCCCTGAAATAGCGCAAATCTATCGCACAAATCGCGCTCAATTTGACGCAAAGGCTCGTGAATATACCTTACGTTATGCTCTTCCTTAAACTCCATCAAAAATATATCCCATTCAAAATAGGATAGGTATTCTAAAATGAAAGATTCTCAAAATTTACTCATTTTTGTATTTACAGGAATTGCTCTTGTAGGACTCATTTTCTATGCTATGCAGGCTCCTACCACCGCACAAATCTATGGCACCCTTATTACTAAAACTCAAAATCAACATGAAGGATTTGTTTCTGGACAATCCATAAATCCCTCACTTATAAACAATAAACCTCTTCCTTTTGTTACAGGACCCGCTGATGCTACCCTCAATAAACCCATTGAACCTTATCATTTACTCAATGGTGACCTCCCAAATCAAAAAGTAGATAATGTATTGTCTTGTATGCGCGCAGGATGCTGCTACGAAACAGATTTCCAAAATTATATACAAACAACTGGAAATTATATTCAACGCACAAATAATTATAAACGTGGCGCACCTGATTCTTGCTCAGCACCCTTCCACGAACTCGTCAATAACTTCTATAAAGTGGATGCTATGAAAATAACATAATTCACCAAATTAAAAGAAACAATATTTACTTTTCTTTTGTGCAGTTAACTCTGCCCACTCTTTTTTCATCACTGCCTTAAATTCAACAAAATCCTTGTCTGAATCAGGCTCAAATTGTTGAATAGGTAAACCTTTTTCTACATAATCAAAATCCTCATAATGACGTGTATCATCTTGTTCATACATATAACACTGGATTGTAATACAGGTATCCTTATTACCATCTAGATTCTCCAATTGATGCACTTGATTTAATGATGGGCTAATCCAAGTAATATCACTCTTTTCAAATGATTTTACTGCAAATGGAGAAACTTCATCCTCACTCAAAAATGGAAATAATTTTACCTGAATTGTTCCATTCAAGACTCGAATTACCGCACTTGCTCCTCCATGATTATGAATTGGTGAATAATGTCCAACTGGCCAAATTTCCATCACATACGGAATTCCTGGTGATTCTCCATTATTTTCACCTAATGTAATACGTAAATATGTTTCTTTTTCATTAGGTTTATCTTTATTAAATTCTGTGGCTTTTTCTTTCAAACGCTCATAACACCAACATCCTGGTGTCGCAATACTGTGCTCAATTGCCTGTGTAAATTCTGGAAAGTCAGATGAATTTAATATAAAGTTCTTACCAGAAATTGTAGAATAGAGTTGTTGCGCAGTAAGAGATAAACTGGCAACAGGAAGTATATTTCCTCCTGCTACCATATCCATTGTAAGTTCTTCTGTATCTTTCACTAAAAGTGGAACCTTGCGCGTAATTGGGTCTCGTAAGATTTTTGTAATTTGAAGTTTCTCACCTTTTACTTCTACAAAACTGTCCAATATTTGCTTAATCATTGTTTGATTGTTCAAATTAGCCTTATATGTATAAGACATAGTTTCTACACGAGCCTCACCAACACCCGCAGAAATACATTTATTTTGTGTGTCTAAACTTACCCAATAATAAGCACCTTTTTGAGTTTGAATTCCACTCGTATTTTTTTTATCTATAAGTGGTTCTCCACTTGGTTGCATATAAGCTACAATACTTTTCTCATAAAATTTTATATCAAGACCTACAACACCACTCGCATCCAGAAATGAAAGTGTACAAGGACCAGTTGCTTCAAAAAAAAGAACACCCTGACCTTTTAGAATTAATTTCGTAGTACTAGATGTCTGTTTGAACTTTAATACAGGAGGAAGACTCGTTTTTAGATTTGTATACGTCATTGTAACAATTCTATACTATTTTGATGAATTCTTTTAAACCAATATATTTATAAAATTAATTCTAAGACTTTTGCTCTATCTCGTGTTTCTACTCGCTCACCAGTATATCCATAAGGATTCATACAGAGTTGAACTCCACGAATCTCTTTTGTAACGCCTGTATGAGAATGACCACAAATCCATCCTTTTACAGGTGCTTTCATTAAATCCTCACAATCCGTAGCAAAACACATATTCAATGGATTATCCTCATATTTCGCTGCGATTAATTTAAAAGATGGTAAATAATGAGTTAAAATCAAAAGATTTTCGTTTTTTTCTGCGGCCTTTTCAATTTCTTGATGGAGCCAAGACTTTTGCTCAACATGGAATTCCGTCATTTTTCTGGGAAGTAAAGAATTTATTCCTTCAATAAAAATATTTCGGTAATCATTCATATATTTTATAATTTGTCTTTCATCGGCCAAACTTACATCCGACCATAATGTACAACCAAGAATTCTTAGATTATAATTTTCTTCATAATAGGAATTACAATCCAAAAAATAAATGTTTGGATATTGACTCACAATTTCACGAATTCTTTTTTGTTTTGTTGGCATATCATTTTTAATTGGACATCTATAGGTATAATATTCGTGATTTCCTGCTACTATAAATACTTTTTCATATTCTTGTGAACACCAGGCTAGAAATGTTTCATAGGCTCGCAATTCAGGAATACCTATATCTCCACATAGAGCCAAATAAGGAGCAGATGGCTTCAAAAACATACTTGGTGTAATCTGGCCTTCATTATATTTATCGTGAAATTCTAAATGAATATCACTCACATATTGAATTTTAAAATTCATTTGAAATAGTTATCTATTTCTTACAGTTCAATAGGATTTAAGCATTCTTTATCTTGTTGTATAGTATTTACAGTATGAAAGATTTATTTACCATACATATTGTAAATCTTGAAGGAAGAAATTGTTATTATGCCACAGGTATTTCTATTTTTTCCATTCCATTTCACCTCGCAAATACCATAGAACTTTTAAAATTAAATCTGAAAACAAAAGAATCTTTCAATTTTTATCCACAATTTTGTGCGTTTCAAAAAACCTACAAACAACTTTATAAGTTCCGTCATTCCATTCGAAATCTGTTTCAACGAGAAATCACTGGTTCCTTTCCACAGTTTCATTTTTTAAAACTCTTTCAGAAAAATCTTAAATCTATTCATCCACAATAGCACATACTTCGATTTTCTTTTTCTTCGGTTTGGCTTCAGGCGCTTGAAAATTACCTTCCTTGGCCTTTTCAACATCCTTCCAAAAATCTGTAATCATAGGCACAATGGATTCAAACCATTTCTTATCTCGTTTAATAAACTCAATATGCTTCGATGTTAAATACCAAGGGATTCGCTCTAAGATTTCCCAATGAGGTTCCAATGGAGGAACCCAATCCATATCTCCTAATGGTCCATAGACATATTTAGCATCTTGTAGTTCTTCACTTTGAATTAAATAGACAATTCCTTTTTCGACTGCCTTTTTCATTTCAGTTTCATCAAGTATCATCTTTTTTGGATGAATGGATTGAATATTTAATTCAGAATAATAACAAGCATCTATTTCTGAAACTTCTAATTGTAATTGGATTTGATACCAGTATTTCAAAGGAATCCCTTTTCCAATTTCACGACTTAAAGGACATTTAATTTCTACTAATCTTCCATAATATTCTGGAGGCCCTTCAACAATTAATCCATCAGGTGAAGCAGCAAGTTTTGAAATTGTAGGATGATAGAGTCGACCAACATCATCAATTTTACAAGACCAATGTTTTTCAAGAATCTGTTTCGCAACAGGCTCAAATCGAATTCCCCAATCCAATGCCGTCATTTCCATGGATAAACATGTGTGACGATTTTGACTTTGAAGTTTAATCATTTCATCTCCAGAAATATCTAAATATTTTGGTTCTTTAGGAGTTTGTTGTGCACTACTTTTCTGAAGAACATAGGCGGCTCGACTACGATCACTTAAAAATAATTGCCAAAATTCACTCGCAGAAATCATAGTTTGAGATTCGGTATACCATTCTTCTGTGCGTTGCGCAACTTGCGGTCGTGCACGAATGGCCTCAATTTGTTTACGCTTTGTATCAAGTTCATTTTGAAGTTTTGCATATTTTACGAAATAGGAATATTGTGTTTCTAAACAATCAATTATTTCTTCCATTTGTTCTTTTTCATTTGTATCTTCAGTGAGCATTTCAACATCCTGATATACTGTATTCCACCATTGCGAACTTAATTGGGAGTGGAATGGCGGAGGTTCTGCCGATTCAACACCCTGAATATAATCTGTTACAGACTGAAACATGTTGCTGTATTTGTCCATTCCTAACTTGACACCTTTAAAATTTATGGGGCACCTTACGCTTAAACCTACACTTTACAGAATTACGTCTGCGTTTGATTTCCCTGTTGACCTTGCGCATTGGTATTTTTACGACGAAATGTCACTGCATTTTTCTTTTCTAGAATCTGAAATAAGACTTTACCATCTGCACCACGATGCATTACAAGCCCTTTAATTTCTTTAATTTTTTCTTCATCTTGGTCATAAATTACATTTGTTTTGGAATTTAAAATTTTCTTATCATTATGTGCCTTTAATAATTGATAATGTAATTGTTCAACTTCTCCTTCACTTAAATGTAATCGTTCCCCTTCTTCTTCCGCAAATTTACGAAGACGATTTAATTTTAATCCACGTTCTAATCTGTGCCAAGGACGTTTATAAGCACTTTCTGCCTCAGTATTTAAGAAATTCACAAAATTAAATGTACTTGTAGCCAAATGTTGTGCGAATGCGGAACCACTTATATCTGTATGATTTGAAGCAGAACGACGATATGTTTTCGTGCGATTCGTATTCATTATTATATCTATATTAAGATTTCTTAAGGTATTCATCTTTTTGTGAAATAGATTCAAGTGCTTCAAGAAATGATTTGTCTAAATTATACAACCAAAATGTTTCTAAATGTTTTTCCGATTCTTTTTTACAAAGAAACATAAAAAATCTGCGCCAACATTCTTCAGTGCCTTTTTCTTTTTTTCGTGTAACTTCCTCAAAACTATAAAAATTCTGAATATTAGTTTTTTCTGTATCAATTTCTACAAATAATTTATCTCCTTTCTTCCAATAGGATTTCATATAAAATCCATTTTCAGGTAGTACATTTTGTAAAATTTCGTTTTCTGATTCTTCGCATATCCAGAATTGTCGTCCTTTGTTATCTAAAAAAAGATACACTGGAAGAAATGCCCAATCAATTGTTGTCTGTATGGTAGGTTTCGTGAAATATGGAATAACAAACATCTAAATCTTGAATAGTAATAGGCCTTTAAAATGTATCTTCCGCCCGCTAAAGCAATGATGCCTTATTTTCCGCCTCCGTGTATGACCCTTCGTTCACGTCGTGAAGTTAGTACTCGTGACCAAGTGAATGCTTTACACGTAGAGCAATGGCAAACAGATGGTCCTTGGCTTCAATTTGACCGTCCTGATATGAGTGGCAATAAAAGTTGGATGGATATGAATCCTATGAATAGTCGAACAGATGCACGAAATTATTTACAAAATAGACCTTTTGAATCCACAGATAGAGGTCAATTAAATCAAAATCCATATTTTGAAAAGTTTGATGTTCCTACAGACCCACTTAATGTTGGACGTGAATTACAGGCTACAGTCTTTGAAGAAAAAACAGACCGTGGAGTTTTAGAATCACGACGATTATTAAATCGAACGTATACTATGCGATGGGTTTCTCAAGAAACTGTTGAGAAAAATGCTTATGATACCTTAAATACATACGAACTCATGAGACCACAGTTTAATAAAATGGATGTAAATTATCGAAAAAAATAAGATTTAGTCAAAACGCATTTCAATCGGCATATCATGTTTTTGCATTTGTTTAATACTAAGTGTTTCTTTGCCTGCTGCTCTACGACGTGTAGAACGTGAACTTTGTGTACTACTTGCGGTTATAGAACTTACATTTGTAAGAGTTGTAGCAGTTGATTCAATAGAACTTTGTGTAGAAGCTGTATTGTTTCGTTGTTTATTTTGTTCGCGCATTGTTTTATTCATTTCAGTTTCAATCGTCTGAGAATGAAGTTTTAAATACATGATTACATTTTTTTCAAGAGCCCAACGGAAAAAATTTAATTTTCCTACTGTTGTTAAAAAAGGTTCCGTTCCTGGAATTTGAAACAAAATACGCTCTCTACGGCAAAAGGGGTCAAAAAGTTTCTTTGAATAGGCTTTTAATTGTGATTTGTAATTATTATAGACTACAAACTCTTGATTTTCTAAAATATATGATGTACTATGGCGTTTCGCATAATTGGTCACAAACCAATCAATTAAACGAAGACTTAATTCTGATGTTCCCTGAAGCAAAGGTAAAATTTCATGTAAATCTTCACGTTCCGCATAAAACTTTTGAAGACTGTTGACAATTAATTCTTGTTTACAATAAATCTTTTTTTTACGAGTTTGGGCAACTGGTTGTTGAGGAATGGGAGCAGGAAGTTGAAACGATAATTGAAAGGGAGTTTCGACGAGTGTAGCCATTTTCTATACCACCGTATATTGCGCTCTTAAGCCCTTTTTCTTTTTTATATTGATACATCAGATGAGTGACCCTCCAACGGATCCTCGTGTGAGTTTGCTTCCACAACCAGAAGTTCCTGCTCCTATACAACCTATGAGTGGAGGTTCTATGACTGGTGGTGCTAGTGACCCAACAGTTTCTTTATTACCTCAACCCAACGTACCTGCGCCTATTCAACCTATGAGTGGAGGTGGGACTGCGCCAACAAATCCAAATGAATCACTTCTCCCTCAACCTACTGAACCTGCTCCTATTGTTCCTGTTCAAGGAGGAGGGGCTGGTTCTGAATTAAAATTTACAACGTATGAAATTCCTAGTCCTGATACACTATCAACTCCAACATTTTTAAATGATGATAAATTTAAAGAATACTGGCAAGCCTATTATACTCGTCGTATTGAAGAACTTACAGAATTAAATGATAAAAGTGTTTTACGTGATATAAAAAATAAAGGTATCAATACGAAAATTAAATGGGTAAAAGAATTAGGTGAAGGCGGAAAGAAAAATATAGAATCCTATATTATTAAAAATGAATCAGATTTCTTAACTTCTGTAAATTATATTCTTGCTGAAAAGACATCTCAAGAAGCATATATTCTCTTTATATTTAACAATGATATGTCAAATGAAGTCTTTGAAAAATTATATATTTATTTTTTGAAAACAGCAGGATATTTTTATAGTCAAAATAGTTCTCTTGATTGCTATTTACTTTTTGATTATAGCGCATTTAATAGTATTGGAAGAAGTTATAGACTAGACCTTGACAAAATTCAAGAAGAATTACAAAAAACAAAAGATAGTTTTACTTCATTTTCAGCCAATTTTCGTTATATGGAGCCTTTCTATATTCAGGTGAATTTATTAAATAGATATGTTATTATTTTTACATATCGTATAGGAAATACTTCTAATGAATACACTACTGTTGATTATGATAATTTAAATATTTTATATGTAATTTACAATACAATTCGTGATGAGGCAAGATATCTTAAACAATTAAAAACATCTGGAAGTAAACCTTGGCATCCTAATATTTTCCATTTACAAGAAACTTCTACAATTTCTGATGTTATAGATGACTCACGTGAAAAAAGAACAAATACTAATGAAAATATAAATAATAATAATAGTGATAAGCCAGCGGATGAAATTATTCCTCTACAATGGCAAGATATTGATAAACCTTTTTATATTGAATTAAATTATAAAGATGGTTTAGTCAAAAATTTAGTCACAGGAGATTTAAATACACCTCTAGTACCTACTGGAAAACGAGTCACATTGCCTGTAGCCCCTCCTAGAGCACCTACTTTAGATCAGGCAATTCAACAAAAATTACAACAACAGAAAAAATTAGACCCTGTTGTTTTAGAAAGAACTCGTTATGTTGATATAGCACTGAATGGTGAAACGTATAAAATTACTGACCCACGTGTAACTGCGAATGTAGAAAAGATTTGGAGTCAAGGCAAAGTTCAAAGTGATGAGCGAAGATTTTTAGAAAGTATTGGCTATACTGAAGAATTTTATAATGAACAAATTAAGAAAAAAGGTGAAGATATTGTTCATAATGAATTATCTCGTTTTTTATCAAGTTTAGTTTTAAATAATTGTAATAATGATACTCAATTATTATTAAAATCTGAATGTGAAATTACTCGAAATATTCTTATGGAGATTTATTTATTTAAACAAGCCAATTTTTTGAAGAATCTGTATAGGTCAGTTACAGGGTCCAAACGAAAACGTGAATCTGGTGAA
>JACCDO010654301.1_pt1 | contig 11400 bp, 8 predicted proteins | sample 7446101 | NCBI WGS metagenome assembly JACCDO01 (sample SAMN15323440, study PRJNA562643) | freshwater metagenome | isolation source: river surface water | place: USA:Blue River Watershed | collected 2017-08-16
AATAATGATAGCGCATCAAGAATTGAAAAATGTGTCATTCAATCAATTAAAAATAATCATTACATGGGTATTTCTTATGATGCAATTATAGTAAGCGATTATTGCAAAGGTTTTTTGACAGAAGAAGATATTGATGAAATATCTTTAAATAATTTTAATGTTTTCTTAGATACAAAGAAAATTCTTGGCGAATGGTGTAAGTACGTTTCTTTTATTAAGATTAATCACGTTGAGTATGACAGAACAAAACATACCATAGACGAACTTGGTATTTATGACAAAATGATAATCACAAGATCTGATGAGGGTTGTGAATTCAATAATGTTCTATACCCAGTTGAGAAAGTAAACATCAAGGATGTTTCAGGTGCTGGTGATACTTTTATTTCTGGTCTAGTTTGTGAGTATGTTGCTTCAAAAAACATCATCAATGCAATTAAGTTTGCTCAAGAATGTGCAACTATAGTAGTTCAAAAAAAGGGAGTTTGTACTATATGAATATGAAACAATATTATGAGATGTATCTTACTTTACATCAAAATAAAACTTGTAGAAGACTTCACGTTTTAGGTCAGTTGATGACTCTTCTGTGGATTGCTGGGTGTCTTTATTATCAATATTTTTGGTTTTTGGTTTTGACGCCGTTTGTAGTGTATCCTTTTGCGTGGTCTGGTCACTATTTTTTTGAAAAAAATCAACCAGCAGCTTTTAAAGATCCAGTCAAAGCTAAAATCAGTGACTGGATGATGCTTTGGGACATTCTCAAAGGTAAAATTGAGTTTTAATATTCGGTAAAATTATTTTTATCAAAGTAAAACTTTGGAAAACCTACTGAGCCTACGTGAGTATTGTAAATTTGTTTATTAGACCTTGGTTGTATTTCAAGCCAAGGTTTATTTTTTATCAAATCTGATGCATACTTTTCATTAATAAGAAAGAGGTCGTCGTGATGCATAATAAGTGGAACGTATCCATAATTTGCAGTCATTTTTTTGTACGCTAAAGGGCTTGCTCCATACCAAGACCTATAATCCCAAATCCAATTTTCATCATACTTTATTACAACGCTTTGGTTAGGTTCGAATCTCAAATTAGTTTCTACTTGAATTAAGGTAGGCTTGTATTTTTTAAGTATAGATTCTAAAACATAAAAATCCATACCATCCAGATCTACAGAGAGAAAATCAAATTCTTCTGGAACATTGAACTCTTCAAAAATAGATACAATATTATCTTTTGTGATAAATTTTTTGTGCAAGTTGATAATTGAATTTTCATAAAATCCATCGAGTAAGAGACCTGTCCACTTGTGCTTTCTTCTTAGCCAAAAGGTATTTGACATTTGGAAACCGTCAACTGCTCCAAATTCAACAAAAAATTTATTTATCGGCTCTACGCACTTAAACACGTAGTCAATATAAAAATCTTGATTCTTTTGAGATTTTCCACCAATATTCACAGGTGTTAAGTTGTAAATATTATCTAATGTTTGCAAAGAAGTCATCAATCATTACTCCAATATATTCAATTTGTTCTACAGTTATAACAGGAGACGTGCCTAAAAAGAAAGTATCCGTCGTAACTTTTTTTGCTACAGGAAAATCAGCCAAATCCATATCATTAACCAAATGACTATAGGCAGGTTGCATCAAAATATTACCAGCAAAATAAGGTCTTGTTTGTATCTTTTTAGACTCTAAATATTGACATAAATCACTTCTTTTGAAAGGAGCTTTGTCTTTAATTGTAATTGGGAAAGCAAACCAGTTCACATCAGCTTCTTTTTGAGCTACAGGTAAAACAAAATATTCTTCATATTTTCCAAATATCTCTGATAGTAACTTATGGTTTCTTTGTCGTAATCTCTTAATTTCATCCAATTTATCAATTTGAGCAAGTAACATACTAGCTTGAACTTCGATTGGCTTAAGATTATATCCAATTTCTTCATATACATATTTGTGGTCAAATACTTCACCTGGCATACTTGGCAACCATTCAGAAAATCTTTGGTTGCAAGCACCACATTCAGTAATATTTTGTTTACCGATGCAAAAACATCCCCTGCCCCAATCCCTAAAAGATCTTATGACTCTTTCAAGTTCTTCGTCATTACAGACTACTAATCCACCTTCCCCGCAAGTTATATGATGGGCTGGGTAGAATGAACAAGATGCCATCATTCCAAAGCTTCCAAGTGGATTACCATTGAAAGTAGAACCAAGCGCATCACAACAATCCTCTAATAAAATTAGATTGTAATGTTCTACAATATCAAGTAACCTATTAATATCAGGCGGATTTCCTAAAACGTGAGCAAACGTAATCACTTTAATTTCAGGGTCTGCTTGTAATGTTGCTTCTACATCATCTAAATTAAGATTTAATCCGTCTAATGAAATGTCTACAAATACAGGCTTAAATCCGCATTGATAAATAGGGTTTATAGTTGTTGGAAAGCCAGCAATTGGAGTAAGTACTTTAGTTCCTTCTGGAAGATTTAAGAATCTTTTAGATTTAAGAGCAGACATCATAAGTAGATTGCTACTACTTCCAGAGTTTGTAAGCAAAGCGTGATTCTTGCCAAAAAGTGATGCTAATTTACGTTCAGCTTTAAATGCTTCAGCCCCTAAAACTAACCACCCATCTAATAAAGTTGATACTGATCTGACAATTTCAGTATGATCAAAGTAAGGACCAGCATAATGTACGTGGTCTCTCCCTGGTCTCCATTTTTTAGTTTTTTCATTGCTTACGTAATCTTCAACAAGCTTTAGCAAATCTTCTTTGGTCATAGACATATTATACTAATAAAAAAATGGAGTGTAAACTCCATTTTTTTAGATTACTAAATCGTCATTTTCGAAGATAAGAGGATATTTAGGTTCTGTATGGCAGCCAATAACTTCTCCACATTGATAAAATTTTGATTCAAAATTATCTTCCCACATAAATCCAATTTCTGTAAAATGACCTTGAGGTTTGTCTAATCTAGAATCATTTAAGTGTTCCCAATAAGATGCTTTTTCAAAGCCTCTAAATACATTATCTTTTATTGAATAAACCCACTTATGGTGGAAGAAACCCCTGTAGCCTTTAATCCCATACCATTGTTCAAATCGTAAGTATTCAGCATATTTAGAAGGGACAGAAATAAATCCACGTTTTGAAATCTTTTGCAACATTTCACACACAAGTGATGGATTAGGAATATCTTCTAAAGTGTGTGTACATATTGAAAAATCAAATTTACCATTTTTTTCAACATAATCAAGAACGCTTTTCCAATTATCTCTTTGAGTAATATCAAAATCAAAAAACGTTCTGTCTGGATGATTTTGCAAGAACTCATCTTTGCTACCAGGATCAACAAAGATATCAACTACGTGCGTTGTATGCTTGCACCAGGAGTTTATTCCTCCCCCAACATCTATAACAGAAAGATTTGGTTTGCTTTCTTTCAATTCTTCGATATATAAGTCAACAAATGTTCTTGGCTTTGTAAAGTTTCTTATTGATTTATGTGTAATCATAAAGATATTATACGTTAAATAAAAAAAGGACTTTCATTTCTGAAAGTCCTTTTTTATAGACTAGTTTAGAATTAGCTTACGGTAATTCTGGAAACTGCATAGTCATTGATGAGAGCAAAACCGAGCTCTTCGTAAACAACCCATCCGAGTCTAAGTCTCTTTGGATCGTCTGCAGGAAGAACGGTGATGTCTTGGCGAACTGGCAATGCACCAACGAATTGGGCAGGTGCGAGAACGTAAACGCTGTTCTTAGGAACCATTGTGGAAACGTGGATGTCAGCGGAATAGATATGTCCGTAGAGACCAGTCATAAGAATATCTCTTTGAGTTGCCTCATCGAAGAATTCCTTACCCCAGTTTCTGATATCCTTGTATCTTTGTGGGTGAAGAACAACCTTAGCACCAATGAGTTCGTGCTCTTCGATAAGGGTCAACGCAAGGTTGACGTTCTCTGGTTGAAGAGTACCGGAAACAGAGATGGATTGGTCAGTCGGAACACCAGCGTTGATAACCTTGAAGACTTCAGTATCTTCTTGTCTTTGGAGGGAGTCCTTAGCACGGACTTGAGCTCTATCGACAATGTAGAATCTTCTTTGGCGAATCTCATTGAGTCTGATTTGTGGGTGTGCAGCCAACTCGATGGTTGGAACGAGAAGCTCTTCTGCTTCAACTTCAGCTGCAGGAACAGCACCACGCTTAGGGATGACGTATGACTTAACAGCAACGTCTCTCTCATAGCGAGCAAGAGCACCTTGTGGGAGCTCATCAACCATCAAAAGCTTGCGTCCGATGGCTTGGTACATAAGGGAGGTCTTGATTGGCTCAACCATTGCTTGGGCAAGAGCTGTGCGTCCCTCTGGAGTCTCAAGAGCCATTGCAATAATGGACTCTCTTTGCTCATTTGTGTTTCTCTTAATCATTGACATTTGATTTTTTTCTCCTTTAGATTACGCTAATTATAAACCGCCCAATTGGGTGAAGTAAAGAAGACCAGCTGCTGAATCATAAGCATCAACTCTTCCAACAAGGATACCGTGGGTGGTAGCAGTTCCAACTGCAGCAAGAAGGGTAAGCTTTCCAGCATTTCCAGAAGCAGCAGCAACGGTAAGTAAGTCGCCAACTGCAGGAGTCCAAGAACCACCTTCTGTAGAAATGGATGAAGAAGCAACGCCTGCCCATCTGTCAGTAACAAATTGGCCGCCTGGGGTGTTGAAAACGCCAACGCCTCTTCTTGGACCTTCATATCCTGAAGAACCAGCGGTTGGGTTTGTTACACCATTGACGTTTTCTGCGAGGAAGTCGCCAATAGCTCTCTTTGAAACAACGTAGAAACCATTGTTGTTAGCAACAAAGTTTCCTGAAGAGTCAGTGTATGAGGAACCAACTGGATCAGCAAGAATCATTGTGTTGCCAGTTCTAGCGGTATCATCTGCTGAAAAACCAACAAATCTACCTTTTTGCTCAGCAAGGGTATCGAATGCTGCTGCTGCTCTGTAAGCTGCAGAAACGTTACCATCGGTACCGATCATAAGAGCATCGCCTGCAAGGAATGAAGCACTTGCTGCTGTTGGGTAGTTAGCAACAATTGCACTATTTAATGCACGAATAGCCATTTTCTATTTCTCCTAATTATTAAGTGAGGACTAATCCTCGAGTTTTGGCATTGTCCAAGTACCTTTAAGAGCACTTTGGATGTCAAGAGCTGCACTATTGGAAGCAAAACTTCCGTTGAATGCAGGTGATGTAGATACGCCTAAAGTTGAAGCAGTTTTTGTCATTTTTTCTGCAGCAGCAGCAGCGACTCTTTCAGTTGATGTTTGAGCAGACTTGAGTAAAAGTTTAGTTTGTCTAATCATTGAATCTGCTTTAAGTCCATCATTTAACATTTGCTCTGCATATGAATCTACTTCTTCAGAAGTAATAATTCCTGCAAGTGCAAGTTTTGATGCACAACCATAAGATGTTTTGATTCTTGCAAGGTCAAGAGAACTAGCTGCTAAATCTTTTCCAAGATCTTTAGTTTGCTTTACAATTTCGCCTGCAAGTCCTTGGCCTTGTGTTAAGGTTTTAGATGCAGCACCCATTTCATTTGTATCAATTGTGTCTGCTGTCTTGTCCAAATCATTTTCTTTGTCATCGCCAGCTTCTTTATTAGAAGGACAATCTTTGTTTGCACATCTGGTTGCTTCGTCTTTCATCTCTGCTTCAGTCATTGCTTGTCTATGTCCACACTCTTGGCACTCAACATCGTGCTTTTTAGCAACTCTGCTGTTTTTAGAACTAGCAGTTGTCTTGTGTGGCATTGATGGCATTTGTGTTGGAACTTCAAAAAGATTTGCATCTTCGAGTCCTTCAGATGGATTTTCGAGAGATTCCCAGTCAACTACATACTCTAAAGAGCCGTCACCTGAACCTTCAAACTTCATAGGCTTGGTTACATCTGGAAATTGAAGTGAATCTGGGTTGTTTGTTGGAACTCTTTGCTCAGCATAACTTGGGTTTTGCTCTTTAAGTGAGTTTCCTTCTCCACCTTCTAAACTCATTGAAGGATAGTCGATTTCACCTTCCATATTAACCATATCTTCGTTGTATTTGAATGTGCTGTGCGCTGGATATGCCTCTTCTTCAGCAGCAAGCTTCATAAGAATTTCTTCTCTTTCAGCTCTTCTCAAGAGGGCTTCTCTTTGTGCTTTGCGCTCAGCCAATGCTTGTTTAGTCATATTCCTAACCTCATTGCTGTTTTTTGTAAATTTTTCAGTTTCTTCATCTTCATCATCATCGTCATCAGAGTCCATTTCATCCATGTCATCCATGTCTTCCATATCATCATCTGAAGAATCTAAATCTCCGCCAAGAAGATTATCTAGCGCCTCTTGCACAGCTTTTTGTGCTTGATCAACCATATCAGCGGGAACTTCAATTTCAAAAGTTGCTACATCATCACTATCTTCTACTTCGTCATTGTCTTCCATGTCTTCGTCAGACATATCATCATCATCGTCATTCATATCGTCTTCATCACTAGTAAAGTGATGAAATTCCATTTCATCATCGTCGGATTCATCGTTTGCGAAGTCAACAGTCTCTTTGCCATCTTCTAAATCTAAACCTGAAAGTTTGATACCTGCTTGTTTAGCAATATTTGGAAGATATTTTGCTCTAATAGCACTTGCTACAACCAAAGCTTCATCTTTAGCCAAAGATGCAGTTCTAGCCATATCATTTGTACACTGAGCCAAGTCTTCTTTATCAGTTGCTTGAATTTCTGCGAGTTTCAAAGCTGCAAATCTAGTATTTTCGGCATTTTTCGAATTTTTATTCATTTTATTGCTGCTTCCCTTAATAAAATCAGATCTTTTATCAAAGTGTGTTATAAAAATATTTCATTTATAAACTGATTATTTGTTCTTGATAAGAAGGTTTTACACCTTTTTTAGAATTTATGGGGAGACTAAGCTCCCCATAAAATATTAGTCAATCCAAGTGATTGAAACATCTAATTTAGATGGATCTTTTTTGCTTGCTTTGACTGTAGTTCTTGAATAGTTTCCGCAACTATGGCAGAATGTATTATTCTTAACTTTGTTTGCGTGTCTATTACCGCAGCTAGGACAGATCATACCAACTGGTAACATTTTTGATGCAGTTTTGTCAAAATCAGGCATTGCAGTTTTGAGGTAAACATCAGAGTCTACAGTTGCAGAAAGTCTAATCATAGTTTTGATATTACTTGCGACTACTCCAGCACCAGGAGGTGCAGGACTTGCAGCAGGTACTTCTGTTGGAGCAGTTGCTGCGCCTAATCCCATATCAGGACCAAGCCCGCCAAGATCTTCTTCTGCAGGAGCTTCGGTGCCCTTGTCACCCATAGATATAAGCTCAATAGATTGATTTATCTTGTAAGTTGTTCCGCAGTTTTGGCAGTCTGCATTTTGTTCTGAAATGTTGACATCGTCAGAACCACAAACTGGACAAACAGAGCCCCAAGGCTTCTTTTCTCCTGGCTCAGTCATAGCGTCTAAATCTGCTGATTCATTCATATCTGTGCCAGTCATTGCAGAAATACCAAGATCTCCACCAGCAGGGTCCATTGCACCTAAATTAGGGTCAACTGGGCCTGCTGCAGGTGCTGCAGGAGCTGGTGCTCCTCCCATAGGTGCAGCCATACCAGGAGCAGCCAATTGAGCGTACTTTGAAAGTACTTGGTCTCTTCTAGTTTTTCTAGCAATTCTTGCGCCTTCAGTCATAACTACAGGAAGTTCTTCATCAGATGCCATTTCGCCATCAGATTTCATTTCATCATCAACTTTGAATGTTTTAGACGACATTGTTGAAACAGTTGCAGTTACATCACCATTTTCAGAAACTACAAGATCTGTAAAGGAGAATGTATTAGGATCTACGGTGAATCCGTGGCTTTGTAAAACTTCCATAGCCTTTTGCTTGAATGTTTCATCAAAGTTATCATCACCTGGAGACATACCATTTAAGTCTGCTGCAACACACATAAATCTCAAACAATCTGATTTTGTATGAGTCACTGTCATTCCAGCTGTTCTGTCAGCTTCTTGCTTTGCATCGATTGCTCTAGAAACAAGCTTTTCTGCTAAATCAAAATCTTGGCACAGTCTTTTTGCAGCAAGAGCAATTTTGCGTGTAGAAATGTTGAAGTTTGTTGAATAATCAGCAAGCCAACCAATAAGATTATTTTCGAGATTTTCTGCACTAGCAGTCTTTACACCCCAGAACTCTCTTCTTGCTCTAGCACGTAATCTTCCCTCTGTTGCTGTGGTTGTTTTTGCTTTATCGATAGCAGCCATAAGTTGTCTTTCAGACATTGAATCTACTGCATCAACACCTTCACCTGGAGCAGTTCTTGTTTCAGCGGATGACATAGCCATAGCAGAAATTGCAGATTTCAAATCTTCTTTTGAAATTAAATCTGAATCAGAATCTACTGCAGTTCTTAAAGCTGCTTTAAGTTCTTCATTTTTAGAAGGCTGTACATCAACTTCTAAGCCTTCTGCAGGAGCAGTAGTGTTGGCCATTAAGAGTTCTGCAAATCTTGTAACGCCTTCTTTTGTAATCTCATTTTCTTCAACAGCTACGGATAGAGCATCTGAAAGATCTTGCGCAGTAACATCTGAAGATACTGCAGCACCTAATTGCTTCAAAACAGCAGTAACAGGATTGTCAGAATCTGATTTTCCAAAGAATTCATTTTTCTCTGATTGGTCTGTAGCTAAATCTGCACCAGCAGCAGCTGTGCCAATCATTTCTGGCAACATTGGTTCATCGGCCAAAACTTGAGCTACACGCAAAATAGTTTTAGGTGTTTCGTATGATGCAACAACTGCCTTGCCCAAAGCTTGAATAGTTCTAGCCATAACATCGTGAGCACTTGCTTTTCCTTCTGCTCTATGGGAAGAAAGTCTATCTTCAAGAACTTCAGTAGGTACACCCTTAGTTACTTCATTAACAAGTTCAGTCAATGATTTTCTTACTTCATCATCTTTTACTCTTCTGCCATAAAGACCAGCGTCTCCGAGTAAAATTTCTTTTACGGCTTCAGCGCCTTCGCCAGATCTTTTTGAACCAAGTTGTTGCTCTTTGACAACTGTAGGAGCTCCAGTATTTTTGCTCTTGACTCCATCTTGTAAATTGTGATAAGATTCGCCAGATCTAACTTCTTCTAAAAGACTTTCTCTACCACCATCTCTCATTTTAACATCAAGTAATGCGGTTTTAGCAAATGATGAGTAGTCTTTGAGCAATTCAGCAGCAACTCTTGTACCTTGTCCAGATTCCATCATTGAAATTTGACTTTCATTAAGAATTGGTTCCCAAGGAGTTCTCTTACCATTCGTATATCCGGTTATAGATCCATCAGTTGAAAGAACAACACGATTACCTGCACTGTCTTCAACCTTAAAATCGATTGTGACTGCAGCAGCTAATTTTTTTCTTTGCTCTGATGCAATCTTAGCAAAATGATCCATTTGATTTCTGCTCCCCGCCTCTAAAGGCTTGTTTGTTTTTATGTTTTTATTTCTCTCATTAGCAACTCTAATGACACTTTGAATACTTTGATTAACTTGTTCAGTGTTATTCAAATTATTTCTTAAATCTAGAATACTTTGTGCAAAGTTTCCAAATTTATCAGTTGGTTTATGATTAGTACTAGCATATACTTCTCTTCTACCGTCTTTAGATGCCCAGACAAAGTTATAGTTTGCTGAAGCCAAGGCAACACCACTTCCAACAGCTGGACTTGAGTTTGAAAAATTGGTCATATCCATTATTTTTCCAACTGAATCAGTAGGTGAATAATTGGCAAGACCAATCTGAGGGCTGGCCATTTGTTGCGCCGGATTAGGCTGTGCAGTTTGTGGCATATTTTGCGGTTGATTTATAGGTTGTGGTCTTTGCCCACTACCAACGTCAACACCATCATCAATCATATCTTGCATAGTAGACTGTAGTTCTGCCATTGACTTTGTAATTTTGCCAACGTGTCCAAGATCCACATTATCTTTTCGTGCAAACATATTCATCACTGCAACTTCTAGGAAATTAAGTGACAAGTTAATCAAATCAAGAATGTTCAATCCAGAACGAGGATCGATACCTAGAGCTCCTAAAACAGCTGCAACTGTAGAGTTTTGATTGGCACCTTGCCCAGCTAAAAGTTGACCACCAACAAGAGTTCCAGCTTGTTGTGCTAATCTTATTGCAACATTAGTAGTCTTATTTGCCTGTCTTAAGCAGCTTTCATACGCAGTTCTTTCTGTAGTATTTGATGGAATTTCTTGAAGAGCTAAAACAATATTTGAATTAATCTCGTTTGCTTTTTTCTCTAAATTTGTTGCTTCGCTTAATACATCATCTACATCATAAATTTCTTGAATTTCGCAAGATTCAAAAGCACCATCTCCAACACAGCTAAGTTCGATAAACTTAACACCATAGTTTTTTTCGTAAGCTCTTTTGCCTGTTTCAGGATAAATTTTGCCTTTATATTTCTTTAAGTGCTCACAATAGTCTCTTTCAGTATATGCTTTGTTTCCACAGATAGAACAAACACCCCATTCAACGCTTGCACCCATACTAACGTCGTGAATAACACCCGTTCTTATGTTTCTAGCAATATCTGGATATGCCTCTTCATCTACAAAAAAAGTACAGTAAACGCAATCTTCTTTCTCATCCCATTCAGCGTATACAACCATACCTTTTGCTTGTTCAATATCATCATTCTTATGGTTTGTATAGATTGGAACGCCTTCAAAAGATTTATATGCTGGGATTTTTTGACCTTTTAGTTCAACTTCTTTGAGTAATTCTTCTTTTGAAAACAAGTCTCCATTTGCATTGACAACATCTGCATCAATGGCTCTGGCTCTAACCCAAAGTAACTTAGCACCTTGGCGAGCTTGCATTTCCTTGACAATATCGAAATCTTTGTATTTTTCTAATACTTCTTTTGGATCAGCATAGAGTGATTGTAAACCAATTTTAGCTGCTTCTCTCATATTGGAAGAAGCAGTCTTTATTAAGTGCTCTCTAGCTGCTACTCTATCGTTTTCATTAAGAAAACTTTGCACAGTTATAGCACCACCTTTTGCAACTCTATACATATAAAAATTCCTTTAAAATAAAGTTTCTGATACCTGTATTCTAAAATTCTACTCTTTAAACCTGCGTTGTAGTAAAAACTAAACCCGTCGATTTCGACGGGTTTATTGTACAGTTTGCGAAATTATAAATATTTTTCGCCATTACTGTCCGAACTTTGTCCTGTCCGTTTTTTTACTGCATTAATTAAAACATTCAAACAGTCTTGGGGATGGTCTTGTAATTCTTTATC
>JACCDO012197501.1_pt1 | contig 11400 bp, 12 predicted proteins | sample 7446101 | NCBI WGS metagenome assembly JACCDO01 (sample SAMN15323440, study PRJNA562643) | freshwater metagenome | isolation source: river surface water | place: USA:Blue River Watershed | collected 2017-08-16
AAAATAAACTAAAATAAACTAAAATATATAATGGACTAGATATTGGAGTAGATAGCTCTAGAGCATCTTGCTAACACGCTTCATTGTGCTACGAACGGCATTAGAAATCTTGCGTGTCATACTCTTCTTGGATTTACCAGTTGATTTCTTAGTTTGACGTGTAAGATTACGACGCTTGGTATGAACTAATTTACCGTGTGCGCTAGCCATACGGCCAGAAGACTTATGAGAGCCGGGACACTTCTCAGTTGGTACACGGTCAACGGCAACAGCTTTGCGGCTATAGTAATAAGTACGATCGCCAACTACTTTAGGAGTAGCATAACGAATGCGCTTGACCTTGTAAGCATAAACCTTATGGTCAGAACCCTGTGTAGTCTCACGCATTTCAATGTATAGAGTGCACTGTCCACGAATACGCTTGACCTGACACAAGTAAATAAGCGCTTTTTCTGCAGCACGTTGAGGTGTGTGGGCTTTATAACGACCGGTATAGTCAGCACGGCTGAATTTAGTAGGGCAACCATCTACATGATAGGCATGATTGATAGTAAATGAGCGCTTACCACTAGCACTTAGAGAATGTGAACTCTTAGATCCAGATTTAGACGAAGGCATTTTAAATTTATACGAAAGAATATTATTATTTACTTAATCTATAACAAGATAATTATTTTTCCTTAGCTAGAGAGAAATAAACAAAATATAAGAAATGAAAAACGAAATGAAAATCGAAAGGAAAAATCTATATATACATTAGCTAATATATTAAAAAAATAAATGCATTCTCTATTATTCAAAATATTAGTTTTAATACCATTACTAGCTCTGCTAGGTATACTTACTTATAAAAAAATAAATGAATCATTTGACATTCTAGATAGTACTTCAATGAACACTACAATTCCAGCAACAACAACCTCATCACCACAAACTACTATCCCTGCAGAATTGATTAGTACACAATTAACTACTGGTATTGCAAAAGTGCTAGGTATATCTGTACGTCGTATTACTAATTTAAACTATACCGGAGATATAAACACGCAAAGCCTTGCAGTTAGTTTCACTGTGCTAGATCCTAATCTTATAGAAACAAGTAAAAACGAACTAGCAGCAATAAATGTTGCTAATAATGCAAATAATATTTTTATTCAAGGTAAATTTATTGTTCCTATAAACGGCGTTAATGTAAGGCTAACTAAAATTAATCAACCCAGTATTAATCAGCCTAGTAATAATCAGCCCGGGATTAATCAATCCGGTATTAATCAATTTGGTAATGAAATTGGTACTAGCAGCCCTACTATAAATCCAGATACTTATTTTAATAATAAAGGTCTTCTAGATACAGCTAAATACGCACAGCAAGTATTTGCGGAAGTACCAATCGATTCCGCAGCTACTCGATTCTTTGTTTTACAACCAGATAACAATTTTAACCTTATGCCAGTTATGCCTACTACTGCTAGCAATACTGGCAATACAAACTAGAACACATTCTAGAACACATTCTAGAACACATTCTAGAACACATTCTAGAACACATTCTAGAACACATTCTAGAACACATTCTAGAAGTCTTTTTTATTTTTTCTCTTTAGAATTTGAATACGCTTTGTAGCCAAAATTTAATTCATTTGAATAATCGCGAATGTGCGAATGTGGTTCTCGCCATATTCGCTGCATACCAATTTCCGCAGGATAGTAATCCGTTGTAATATCCCTCATATTACGTAAATTTCCATTAGTATCTTTTTCTTTCAAAATTTCCTTACGCCAGGTAAATAAATCTAATTCGTCTTGCAATATTTGCTTCTTGGTAGGGTCAGTTTCCTTATCGTATAAAGATTGTACACGTGCAATTTCGCGTTCATCATCTGCAGAACGTCGCCAACCCTCTGGAACTAATATATCGCGACGGAAATAATAAAGCCGGCTAGGATCATATTCTAGCGGTTTGAAACGAGCATAAAAAGTGGTGTCTAGTTCAGCCGAATTAGGTGTGATATCCACGGATTGGATAGAATTGGCTCTAGCAGGATAGGCTTTGCAATTAATGGCAATTGTTTTAGATATATCTGCTAGAGACACATCGGTAGGTAAAGGATTTGCAATGAAGTGGTCTCTAGCATTACTGAAATATTCTTCTCTCAGTTTAAATAAACGTTGCACCGTTTCATATACAAAAATCAAGATTATTATAAATAGCAGACTATAAATAATCATTCTAGAATTTGCAGAGTATGTAGCTAGATATGCTAAGTTAAATTTAGAAACTTAATTGAGATAATTAATTGGCAAAACTTTGCAATAGAAAATAATAGAAAATAATAGAAAGAACTAACCGATTACAAGAAAAAGAAATCAAAAAGTAAAAATGACCTCTAATAATCCGGTAAATCCTGCAATTAGTGCTAGTGATGAAGGCTTATGGCATTTTGAACGTTCTAGTGATTGGGTTGCTAGGTATGGAGCTTGTTCTAATAAAGCAACTCGTACTGCACCATTAAACATTGATACTAATAATGTTTCTCCTTGTAATGCCTTATGCCGCCTTAATATTCAATATAACCCTACTACTTGTAGTGTTAGTATGATTAATAATGTACCTACTGTTACATTCTCCCCTAACTGTATCCTTAAATTTAAGAATGATTTTTTCTACCTACGTAAAATGACACTTCATCGTCATAGTATGCATACTGTAAACGAAGTATATTATGATATGGAAGTACTGCTTTACCACAACCGCAACCCGGTTAACGACGCTGATGGCGGTGTTATACTTTGTATTCTCCTGAAAAAAGGTGCAGATTATGGCTCTGCAAACGAATTTCTAAATGAATTTATTAACCAAATGCCTGCAAATGATACATCTACAGAACAAGATATAACAGTTAGCGATACGTGGAACCCACTACAATTAATACCAGAATCGAAATCTTTTTTCTATTATGATGGTGCATTACCCTATCCACCCTGCACTCCTAAATGGTCGCTTATTGTATTCGAAGAAGCTGTCGGGGTTGCCCAGAATATAATTGATACAATGGGCTATATTCTAGGCGGGGATGCTAATAATTTAAATCCTAATGTTCGCCCAATCCAACGCACACCTAAAGGCACCATAATATTCTATAATGCCAATTCCCAATTTGATTCTAGCCAAGATATGTCCGGTGCCGAATCTATTACCGCACAACCAACACTTCCTACAACCCCTAGTGTAGCTGGTGTCAGCTGGTTAAAACAAAATATTTATTACATCAAAGGAATAGTCATCACTATTATTTTGGTTTTAATGATATATGTAGCTATTAAATTCGCTAGCATAATTGTTAAGAATGATATATTAAATTCATTTATAATTAGACAACTTAAACATAGAGAAACAAGGCAACAAGCCCAAGCACAAGCCCAAATGGCTCAACAACAAGCAATGGAAATGGGTGGTGTCGCACCAGTCGCATCTACTAATCTACCAAATAACAATAACAATAATGAATAAATTTTTAGCAATTATAAAAAATTGTATAAAATTGATTTATTTTTTTGTGTTTTTTAATTTGCACAATTTTGTTCAAAAACATGGCTCAATATGTTTTTCCTGACGAATTTGCCCAATCCGTTCTGAATGCTGCCCGTGACGGTATTGATATGTTCAATATGCCAGGATTTTGTAAGAGTTCCGAACGTCAAACTGCGTACCCTACAGAGGAACTGAAGGGCCTGTTTTTGCGCAGAAACTCTGCCGGACAAACTTTGTTGTATTGCCTTCTTCGCTATGCCAAAGACCCAATGGTTCGTGACAAGATTCTCTACGCTGCATCAAAAGACCAACTTGTCGCGCAAAATTCCAACTGTCGTTCAACAGCATTGATGGGCTATTTCTGGGGAGAATTGAACGCACCACGTTGGGTAGGAGAACTTTGGGAAGGAGAAACACCCGTTTCCAAAACACCCGTTTCCGATGTTTTTAATCATTTGAATTTGCATCCGGATCAGTGGAAGATTGAGAACATACACAGGGAAACGGCACTGTATTTTGCGCAAGTGGTTGCACTGACACGCCCTGCAGATTACGATAACTTAGCAGATTCTGTGAGAAGGTTTTCTGAGAAATGTTAAGTAATCATTTTTCCAAGAATATTAAGATTTTTTTTTATGTAATAAGGGTAAACAATATTAAACAATAGATTAAAAAATAAAATAAATATGTTAATATATAATAAAAGTTTATAATACAATATTAAAAACATTCTAGCAAAATGAATATTGGAAATAGTTCCTGCTTTAAGACATCAGATAATAAACACCTTCAATGCCCACCTCGTATGGCAGATGGTCGTCACTTTACTGATTATCGTTCTAGCTATTATATCAATGATTTAATTCGTGCTGATAATAATATTTCAAATTCTCTACATTATCGTGTTTTCCTCCAGAGTAATGCAGATGAATTAATGGATCGTCAACGTCATATTGCCTGCCAACTCAATTGCTGTGGACCTTGCCCTATTACCCAGACTAGCAAAGAGCCATTTGATGTTGGTACTATGGTTCCAGAACAATATTTATTTGTAACAGATGGTCGTACTACTAAGTATGTTCTTAATGATATTAATGGTATTGGTACTGGTCGTGTCTATTACACTTATGGACAGCCGGAAGAAGCTTGCAAAAATCTTCCTAGCGCCTGGCCTCTAGACCAAAAAACCAATATGTGTGCATCCCCTCTAGACAACCTTAATTACCTAGGAGATATTGCCCCTACTCCTACTGGACTTCGCCAAGCCGTACCTGGTGGCGGCACTATGGTTAACAATGTCCCTGGTGCTGGCCAGAAGTTTGAGTAAATAAAGTACTAGCAACCGCTAGTTATCTTATAATTCATTATGTCTTTTATTTGTTTTTCTATTTATTCATCTATTTATTCATCTATTTATTCATCTATTTGCTTTTTCATTTAGTATTTTTAACATAAAATAGATATGCTAGATATGCTAGATACTCTAGATACTCTAGATACTCCAAGGCGTCTATAAATAATTATATTATGCAGCTACAACTTGATAAAATTGAAAACCTAGTATTATCAGGTGGAGGATTGTTAGGTATTAGTTATATTGGTATATTTCGATATCTAGAAGAACATCAAGCAACCAAACAAATTAAAACAGTAATAGGTTCTAGTGCTGGGGCTATATTAGGATTATTGTTCATTGTTGGCTATTCACATCGTGAAATATATGATAAATTTAAAGATATGAAATTCAGTGAATATGTTCCTATTACTGCAGATGCCCTACTTAACCTAATACGAGTTAAAGGTATTAATTCCTGCTCCAATATCGTCCAATTTTTAAAAGCTGCCCTGCTAGATAAGACTGGTAGTGATAATATTACATTTAAACAATTATATGAACGTTTTGGTATTGTATTCAAAATAGGGGCTACTAATCTTACAACTTCGCGTTTTGAATTATTAGACCATACCAATCATCCCGATTTGCCAGTTTATCTAGCAGTTAGAGCATCTATAGCCATTCCATTCGTTTTTGAACCAGTTATAATAGGTGAATACCTTTATTGCGATGGTGGGCTTTGTGATAATTTACCTATTGATTATGTTATTGAAACAATCGATAAAACAACACTACCACAACTATCAAATAGTCTAGAAGCCCAAGAAAAACAAGAAGCCCAAGAAAATCAGGAAGCACAAGAAAATAAAAAAGATGCAGGTATAACATCAGAGCCAACACATTTGAAAACGCTAGGTATATATCTAACCAACATACATGACTGCATAAATCCTACGAATTATCTAGATGCTAGTATCTATCAATATTTAAATTCAGTACTACATGCTACATTTTTACATCCTACACTAACGAAGAAAGCTAAAGAAAACGAGAAAAACTATAAAATTATTATAATTGAAATACCGTGTGATATAATGACTTTTTTGAAATTACACGCGACACGAGCAGATGTAGATAATATAATTGATATTGCATATGAAACTATTTCCAAGGAATGCCACCAATTAGAAATCTAGGTAGCTAGGAACCTAATCATCAGATACTAGATACTTGCGAAGGGCTTCATAAGTTCTATCACCACCATATTCAACCTGGGTGCCATCATCTCCTAGAATCTTTACAGTAGGATAACCACTAACATCATATTGACGAGCAACATCTTTATTAGCATCACAATCAACCATCTCTAAACGCATCTTCTTACCATTTTTGCGTGCTTTACCATTTAATTCTGTAATTGCACGTTGGAAATGAGGTTTGAAATGTTGGCAATGAGGGCACCAATCTGCATAGAAGAGTGCAACTACACACTCACCCTTTCCAGGGTTAAGACGTTTTTTAATATCTGTTTCGGTAATTAGGGTATTGGATTGTTTCTTAGAAACGTTATTATTAGAACCACTAGCAAAACCTTCATTGCTACGTTTCATATAATAAAGGGCAACCACTACTACAACTAAAAGTCCGACCCCTAGCATAAGTGCCCAATTTGTTTTTGGCATCTTGGAACCACCTAGCACTTTGTTATTGTTTGCTTTGTTATTTGCCATTTTAAAATTTAACTATTAAGATTGATGAAAGTATATTTATAATTATATTATATTTTATTTTTTTTGATACTCTAGAAAGATGTACTTCTAGATTGAATTTATTTTTCTACATTTTGCCTATATTTTATATATTTAATTACATCCTAGGAATCCTAAATAACTAATAGATTAAAAATATTATTATTACAAAAATGAATACCGTATTAAAGCGTAAACTATCTAGCGTAATCGCTAATGAAAGTATCGCAAAAAATATTGGTAAAGGAAAATACGTAAGCTTATACAATACAACTACTATAAATAAGAATAATAAAAAGAAAAATAATTCTGATAAGGCTGATAAGGCTTATAAAGTTGATAGATTTGTTGATAAGGAAGAACATATTAATAAAAAACAGAAAAAAACGCATTACAATGACAAGATGGAACCGATTAGATTATCTAGCAATAGCACTTGCACTGGCACTATATCTAGAATAGGGGCAAGGGTTGGAGAATCTGGTTGTTTTCCAAAACGTATACGGGAAGTTGTTTGGAATACATACAATGGTGAAACTTATTCTAGCAAATGTTATGTTAAATGGTGCAGTAATATTATAAATGTTTTTAATTATCAAGTAGGTCATGATATTCCAGAATCCAAAGGTGGTACATTTGATATTAGCAACTTACGACCTATCTGCAGCAATTGTAATCTCAGTATGGGGAATAAATGGACTATCCAAGAATGGAGCAAATTAGTCAGCCTAGAACACATATGCAATGATAAACCACAAACAGAACAACCATACACAGAACAACAACAAACAGAACAACCACAAACAGAACAACCACAAACAGAACAACCATCTAAAATAGATTTACCTAAACCTATGATAACACCAGAAACCACGTCTAGAATCACATTTATAACATTATTATTCTTGACACTTAATTTAATGATAATCTAGAAGATGATCTAGTTTTATTATTTTATCCGTAGTGGCATCCGTCGTGGCATCCGTCGTGCCAAATCTATCACCTTCTAGAAATCTAGGCTTCTAGAAATCTAATTCAATATCATTATTAGATTCGCTAAAAGATACAATACTAGCAGTGCTAGTAGTAGATTTCATTTTCTTTTTTTTCTTATTCTCATTATAAAAAGGGTTATCTTTTTGATTTTCCATATCTTCAATATATGCAGCAATATTCGTGTTCGCAATACCAGACTTTTGTAAATTACGCAACTTACAAATGATACCCCAAATTTCACATAATTTAGGCACATAATCGCCTTCAAATAATATCTGGTCATATACAACTGTTTTCTCAGCATATACATCTAGCCGCCAGAACTTAACTTCCTTAAATAAGAAACCATCAGCAAACTGGATAGAATTTGTATCTACTATCCATTTTTCTATCTCTAGTTGTTTATAAGCCACTGATAGAGGATACATAACATACTTATTTCTAATATCGCTAGGGGTGATGGCTTTTTGATACCATACTAGCAAACCTTTCTCATTACCAAATTTATTTAAATTCTCTAATGGGATATTATGGTTCTTAATCCTAGAAGCATAAGATGATTGACTAGTATCTAGCGTATCAGCTAACATCTCTTCTAGAGTTAAATATGCCTTATAATTTCCCGCGCTAGTAGTTGAATATTTATCCACTATAGTAGTTTCTACAAAATCACACACTGGCAACTGTGTAGTATATTGTTGTTGAATTATTTGCACCATATATTCCGGCTTAATGGTCTCATCTATCTCACGAGAATATGGATTTTTAATCTCTAGCAACCTGCCGAAACGCGATTGACAAGCAAATGTGCTGTCTAGACACTTAACAACAATCCCATCTGGTGAGGCACCTATACAAGCAGTAGGCGATGTAAGAATACCATATTCCGCAACTTCTACTTGATTGCGAGATTCATAAATAGCACGCGTAACATCTTCATATGTATTACCATGCATTAATGATGCAGCCGCACTATTAGGATACGTCTTTAATCCCAATTTTAACCGAAGAGTATCCACAGCACGTGCAGCACCACATTTCTTTAGAAAATAACCCGCATCACTAGCAGATATCATACCCTCTCTCAATCGAAACCATTCTGGGCTCTTTTGTTCTACTAACGGTATTGCAACAATTCTGGCAATCTGCGCATTAATGGATGGATGATATTCTCGCTGCATTTTATTAACTAGGAATTCATCAATTATCGCAGGTGTAATTGAACTTATAAGTTGCTGAATTGGATTTGTATCATCACCAGTACCCGCACTTACCATACGTGATTGATAATTACTAATTATGGAATTAATAGATTCGCGATATTTTGCTAAACTATATTTATAATTTGCATCATACATCTTATTAGGCAAATCTATTATTACTTTTGACGACAATCGCTCTAGGAAATCAAAATATTTACTTATTGTAGACGCCATTTTTATTATTTATGTCTCTAGAGGGCTTTCTATAGAATTACTTTTCTAAATACAATTCATCGTAGGCTTTATATTATTGTTGATTGTTATTGTTGATTGTTATTGTTGATTGTTGATTGTTGATTGTTATTGGTGATTGTTATTGTTATTGTTATTGTAAAAATATATGTAATTATTAGTAATTATTAGTAATTATTATAAAATATATGAAACAAACTAGAAAGACCACGCATACACACCATCAAAAGAGCCAGAAGAGCCAAACCCGTAAGAAAAGCCAGAAAAGACTATTAAATGAAAAAGAGCTGCGTTTAGTATCAATTGCAAATTTAAATGTAGAAGAAATAAAAAAGTTAAGTGAAATATATAATAAGAATCGTTCAACAGCTGTTTGGACGGAAGAACAAATAAAACAATTTGTAATTGATGAGAAACTTCAAAATAAGAAACTAGATATACATCGTGAATATTATGGTTATTGTATATTTTATAATGATAATCTAGCAGGATATATAATTGGTAAAAAACGCACACATCTTCTAGAGCAGAAATATCTAGTTAATTCAAAGCCAAATAAATTTAATATTTTATTTACAATAGGTTTAGGTGAAAGCTTTAAAAATAAAGGCATAGGAACACTTGCAATTGATTTATTTATTAAAATGTATCAAAAGAAAATTGCACATTTAGGTGAATATGCTAGGAAAGCAAAATTATTTGCTGATATTGCACACGATAATATTGCAAGTATACGAACATTTGAAAAAAATAATTTTCATTATTCACATAATATTAAAATCTCCGGAAAACCTTATAAACGTTATTCTAGATTAGTATTTTCTAGCAGCTAGATGAAATTATAATACAACAACCAACCACGAACTCATATTCTAGAAATCATATTCTAGAAATCATATTCTATTATTATTTTATTTTTCACTGTGCTTCTAGCTTTTCTTCTAGAGTTGCTTTCAGTGTTGCTTTCCGTTTGCTCTGTATCAATTGTTTTCTGCTTATTATCTATGATATTTATTTCAAGTGAAATTGGTTTAACTTCTAGTTGTAATGATGCCTCTAGAAGATTACAGATTTCCTTTTGATTAGTTAATAATTTGTAAAATGCGGAAGGTTTGTTAACGATCGGTTTAATATGGTTATCAATAAAATCAATTATTACGCTAGGAGAATGTAATTCTTGGAATTGTCGAATTCGTGTAATAAGTTGCCATATTAATTCTAGCCGTGGCATATAGACATTCTCAAATAAATATTTATCATATTCTAGAGTCTTTTCAAAATATGCTGCTAGATACCAATATTCTACTGCTATCTTAGTTTTACATATTCCAGTGCTTGATGAAATAGCTTCCTTAGTAGTTTTAATCCATTCTAGAATGCTAGATTTTATATATGGTGTAGACAATGGATATAAATGAGTTATATATTGACCGGTTTCTACATCTTTATAATGAATTAGAATACCTTTTTCCATACCTTTGCTAGTTAAATTGCTAATTGGTATATTCTTATTTGCGATTGTGATAGGATTTGGATTTTGATCTGGATCTAGAACATCCGCTAGAAAGGAATTTATATCCATATAAGGATTTAGCCCTTTATTAGCAGTTTTTGCATTTACTGATGAACCAATTATATTAGTTTTAATAAAATCGCATTTTGGTAGGTCTAGAACAAATTGTTGTTGTAAAATTTGCACGGCATATTCCGGCTTTATAATATCGCTAGGGTCATAATCATATGGATTTTTAATCTCCACTAACCGGCCAACTCTGGATTCTATTCTAAAATCTGTTCTGAAATCTGCTTCTAGGGACTGTGGTTGGATATGGCGGATTACTATGCCATCAGGACTAGCACCTAGAAATGAATGTTTAGAAGTAGTAATAAGACCATATTCTTTAACTTCTAGAGAGTGTCGCGATTGATATATTTCCCGCGCGACATCTTCATATATATTACCGTGTCGTATAGAATCTAGCTGTCCTAGATTATCTAGCGAAGTAGAAAGATTGCACTTAGCCTTAATATAATTCATCATACTACTACAACTTTTGATTCCTAGCAAATATCCAGATTCGCTAGCAGCAATTAAATTCTTTCTAGCAGCTAACCATTCATCGCTCTTCTGTGCTATTGGTTTATGGTTTGATATAGCAGCAAGCGCTTCAGTAATACTAGGACTTGGTGGCATCGGAATCTGGTAGTTCTAGAATTGGATTGTTTGAATTTGTTTGGATTTATTAAATGAGAAAAGAAAAATGGAAAAAGAAATCAATTTTTATACCTTAAATTTCTATCGTTCTTTGAATATTGAATATATTAAATGAAAAA
>JACCDO011586810.1_pt1 | contig 11399 bp, 9 predicted proteins | sample 7446101 | NCBI WGS metagenome assembly JACCDO01 (sample SAMN15323440, study PRJNA562643) | freshwater metagenome | isolation source: river surface water | place: USA:Blue River Watershed | collected 2017-08-16
GACTAAACCACAGGTTATTCCTGCTCGATTCAAGTAATCAGAAGTTCCGGGCGTACCCCAAATTTCAAAACCCAACATTTCAAACATTCTTGCCACGCCTAGTGCCCTAGGCTTGTCCGCATCAGCGACACTAAATAGAATTTTTCCCTTAAGAGGTAAATTCACCCCTGCGCCGATATAAGCTTTTGCGAGGGCAGCTCCCAGGTTTTGATCTAGCCCCATCACTTCGCCGGAGCTTCGCATTTCGGGACCCAAAATAGGATCAAATGCTCGAAATTTCTGAAAAGGAAACACTGGCATTTTTACTGCATATCCGTGACTGGGCAGTCGGTAGTTTCCGGGTATGTTTGCTTCTTTCACAATATCTATAACTTTTTCGCCTAGCGCGGCTCGCATTCCCCATTCTATAACGGGATAACCCGTTGATTTTGACAAAAAGGGAATTGTTCGAGAAGCCCTGGGGTTTGCCTCCAAAACAAAAACGCGATCACCACGAACAGCCACCTGAATATTGAAAACACCTTTAACTTTAGCCGCAACAGCTATTCTTTTTGCAATTCCTGCGATTTCATCAATTTTATTTGGCGGGAGTCTAAACGGAGGAATAACACAACTGGAATCGCCACTATGAATTCCCGCCTCTTCCACGTGCTCCATGACTCCTGCGACCCAAGCTCTTTCGCCATCACAAATTCCATCTACATCGTACTCAACGGCGTCAGCCAAAAATTGATCCAAATAAACCGGAAACTCCTGACTCACTTGTTTTGCTTCTTCGAAAGCCAACTTAAGATCTGTCGTGTTTGCACATATTTTCATTGCTCGTCCGCCCAAAACAAATGATGGTCTCGCCAAAATAGGAAAGCCAAGTTTGTCAGAGGCTAAAATCATTTCTTCTACAGAATGGGCCTGTGTGTTTTTAGGAAAATCTATTCTTAGACTTTTCAACAATTGGGCAAATCTTAATCGGTCCTCACACAAATCGATCGAGTCTTGATTGGTACCAACCAATTCATAACCTAATTTCTCAAGATCGCTTGCGACTTTCAGTGGAGTCTGCCCCCCAGTCTGCACCAAAATTTTTGGGGGTTTGGTATGGGTTTCTTTTTTTATCACCGCTAATACGGACTCAACCGTTAAGGGCTCGAGATAAAGTCTATCAGAAACATTTGGGTCGGTACTCACTGTTTCTGGATTACAGTTTACCATTATTGTTTCATAGCCCATTTTCTGGAGCGCTTTAGATGCGTGCACGCAGCAGTAATCGAATTCAACGCCTTGACCAATTCGATTAGGACCACTTCCTAAAATAATTATTCTGTCTTTCTTGTTGAATTCTGCTTCCACCTTTTGAGCTGGAACTTTAAAGCCTCCCAGATTCTCTCTTGTTGAATAATAAAAAGGTGTTTTTGCGGGAATCTCAGCAGCCGAGGTATCAACGCTTTGGTAGACGGGGATTTTCTTAAGAAGAGTTTCTTTATCCCAAATGTCGCGACAAAGTGGTGAAACGCTGTAGGTATCAATATACTTTTGAACTTCTCTCAAAAACCAAATGTCCCATCCCGACAATTTCGAAATCAGTTCTACATCCAAAAGTTTGTCTGTAAGTGCAAACCAAATATAATAAGGCTTTTGAGAATTCGGAACACTTAAGACTGCTTCATACTCGTTAAGAGTTTTGGGACGTTGAGGCCAAGTCGATTCCAAACTCATAATGGCTTTGTGGAAAGACTCTCCCAAACTTGCACCGAGCGCTAAGACTTCTCCCACACTTTGCATTTGCGGGCCCAAAATATCCTTGGCTCCCGGGAATTTTTCAAAATTAAATCTAGGAATTTTCAAAGCTACATAATCGATGGGTGGCTCAAAACAAGCCACCGTGGTTCCAGTCACGGGATTTTTAATTTCGTTTAGCGAATAGCCCAACGCAAGTTTTGCAGCGACAAAGGCTATTGGGAATCCCGTAGCTTTAGAAGCCAATGCGCTAGACCGAGACACTCTTGGATTCATTTCGATTACAACTCGGCGTCCATCATTAGGATTCACGGCAAACTGAACATTGCATCCACCGGTTTCAACTCCAACAGCTCTAATAAGAGCTAGAGCCTCATTTCTCATGGCCTGATATTCTTTATCTGTAAGAGTCTGTGCAGGTGCACAGGTTACGGAGTCACCTGTGTGGACACCCATGGGATCAAGATTTTCTATACTGCAAACAACAATCGCGTTGTCGCGATAATCTCGCATCACTTCGAGTTCATACTCTTTCCATCCCAGCACACTTTCTTCAATCAAAGCCTCTGAAATGGGCGACTCTTCGAGTGCCAATTTCATTTTGGATTCCAACTCAGAAAATGAATGAATAAAACTTTGCCCGGTTCCTCCTAGAGTAAAACTGGGTCTAACAATAAATGGAAAACCTGTTGTCTGTGCAAACTCTTTAGCTTCTTCAAGGGTTCTTACAACTGCCGATTTTGGACTCCCAAATCCTAAATTCGCCACGACTTCACGAAAAGCCCTACGATCTTCGGCCAAATGAATAGATTTTAAATTGGCTCCCAGTATTTTTACGCCATCTAAAGCGCCTGGAATTGTCGCCAATGAAGTCATCAAATTTAGAGCTGTTTGCCCACCCATTGTTGGCAAAATGGCATCAATTCGCTCCATCCGAATAATTTCTATAACATTGATCGGATCAAGTGCCTCGATATAGGTCCGATCTGCAATCTGAGGATCTGTCATTATAGTTGCAGGATTCGAATTCAGAAGTACAACTCTAATTCCTTCGGCTCTTAACGCTGCACAAGCCTGCGTGCCGCTATAATCAAACTCGCAAGCTTGGCCAATAACTATAGGTCCGCTCCCAAGAACTAAAACACTCTTTGGCATTGAACTCTTTGGAAGCATTCTTTGAACTCCTAAAACAATGGGGTTTCAGAATAAATATTTTTCACATCAATATGTGAATACTGTTCGCACTTCATTTTCATCATGGCCAAACGATGCATGAGCCTGAGGTGATTTCTAGGATCCATGGTTCTAATTTTTTTTATTTCTTTAATTATATAGCTTCGGCATTCCTTGGGATGAAAAACAAAAGAACTACCGAAAACCAATTTTTCCTTAAACGGAATCAATCGACCTTCAAAAATATCTCCCTTTGAAAAGCCCTGATTCACATCCGAGTCTTCAACAATGTAATTCTCGCTATTAAACAAATCTTTAACATAAACATCACCCGATTTGACTTTTAATAGTTCAAACAAGGAATGGGTTGATTTGGCGAGGTCCTGAAATATCGATCTTTCTTCTGGCACAACTGTGTTGATATGATCAAAAATGAACATTTTCACAGGGCATATTTCGGATTTATCCAATGGACGATCAAACAAATACCAGTCAAGGAAAGCCTTCATTTGAGACTCAAAGTTTTCGGCGCCCTCGGCCACTTGCCCTACTCGGCTAAAAAATTCTTCCTTGGCTTTTTTAACTTCCTCGTAATAATTCCCCTTGGAGTAAGCCTCTAATATTCGATCTAGGTATTGATTCACTTTCATATTTCCAATCTCCGCTCCACAGAAATTTTTTTCTGAAGTCTGCTACAAAATCTTTTTAACAATATCTTTGAATCCATGGGCCCGGGGGCTGCCTCGGGGTGAAACTGAACACTCCAAATATTTAAATCAGGAAGCGCAAACCCTTCAACTGTCGAGTCATCTGCATGAGAAAACCAAAGTTTGGCATCTTTGTTTAAAGAATCAATATCGACTGCATATCCGTGATTTTGACTCGTTATCCAAGTGCGAACAACCTCGCCCGAGCTCAAATCATACTCGTTCACAGGGTGGTGAATTCCTCTGTGACCATATTTCATTTTGTAAGTTTTTCCGCCCAAAGCATGAGCCATTAGTTGGTGCCCCAAACATATAGCAAACACAGGAACCCGACCCACTAGAGAGCGAATTTCTCTGTGCAAATAAGTTGCGTGAGCCGGATCTCCGGGGCCATTGCTCAACAAAATTCCTTCTGGATTCAGTGCTAAAACATCTTCTGCAGGAGTCGATGCAGGTACCACCTTGACGCCAAAACCGAGCTCCTTAAGAATTTCTAAAGTATTACGCTTGCAACCAAAATCATAAACAACCATGGTGCGATCTTGCACAGAACTAAAATTGTAAGACTTTGCACAAGTCACTTTAGAGACCCAGTCGGTTGTTAACGATGAAGAATTATCTTGAAAGATTTTTTTTATTTGCGATTCATCTAACTTTTGCAACTCAGACTCAAGAGCTACAAAACCCACCTGACTTCCAAAGTCCCTAAGATGAATTGTGAGGCTACGAGTATCGACCTGCTCAATAAAAAATCTATTGTTGTTAAGAATCCATTCACCCAAACTGGATTTCGCTCTCCAGTTTGAGGGTTTGTCGGTTAAATTTCGGCAAATCAGACCTTCGGCCCAAATTTTTTCACTTTCTTGATCTTCTCCAGTGAATCCCGTGTTGCCAACATGAGAAACAGTCGAAACCAAAGCCTGCCCCGCAAAACTCGGATCTGTTAGCGATTCCTCAACTCCAGTCATAGCAGTGCAAAAAACGAATTCTGCCATCGGAAAATTATCGAATGATCCTGTACCCAATCCCGAAAACTGAGCACCGCTCTTTAAGACGATTGTGACTGGAACCCTTGCCACGATGCCCTTTTTTAACCCCATCATTGAATGAAAATTATTATCGAGCCCAGACCGTTCTGTAAGCAAAAAAAATGACTAAATTTAAGAATTCACAGCGCGTTAACCCACAGAGCTCATGGACAGCATCATCGTTCGACGCAAAACTCGGCCCATTTTCACTTGGTCCAATATAAGGCTCCTTGAGTCTTCTTTAAGAGACCCCTCAATTTCTGAGTTCCAATAGACTGGGCCAGGAGCCATAAAGCGCTGATTAGAATTTAAAGAGTCTTTTTTTAGCTGATATTTTTTTTCAATCGCTTCAAACTGTGTTTGAAGTTCCGCTTGGGTGTTGAATCTTTCTTTTTGAATTCGGACAGTCATCACCACATCCATTTTCTTTAAAAACTCTTCGGGATCTGGACTCCAATGAGTCACGTTTTGGCCTGGTTTTAAGGCCTCGGGGGAACTTAAATAAAGTTCAATGCCTAAAAGTGGAGCTAAATAGATCCAAGAATGCGCCACTCTTGAATGGAGCAAATCCCCCATAATCAAAAGCTTCACACCATCTAATCGATTGAATTTTCTTTTAAGAGTCAGCGCATCCAAAAGAGCCTGAGTTGGGTGCTCGCCCGTTCCATCGCCGGCGTTAATAATTCGCCATCTCGGGTCAGTTAACTCTGGCAAAAGTCCCTGAGTTTTCTGCCGAATTACAAACCTGTTCACGCCTAAGGCCCACAAGTTTTCTAAGGTATCGTTGAGCGACTCACCCTTTTCAAGCGAGCTTCCGGTTCCTTCGAAAATCACAGGATTAAAATTCAAATCTTGAGCCGCAATTTGAAAACTTGCGCGTGTTCGAGTTGAGGGTTCCAAAAACAATAAGGCCCATTTGTCGGTAGAACGAATGGGAGCAAAATTTTCTGAACAATTCTCCAAAAGAGCATGAACTTGGTCGCTTGAAAAATCTCGAATCGATAGGATGTTTTCAGGCAAATGGATCAATCCACTACTCCACTTTTAGTACAGCTAAAAAGGCTTCCTGTGGGACTTCTACAACCCCAATGTTTTTCATTCGTTTCTTGCCTTCTTTTTGCTTTTCAAGAAGTTTTCGCTTTCTGGATATATCGCCACCATAACATTTCGCCAAAACGTTTTTCCGGAGCGCTCCTAGAGATTCTCTGGCAATAATTTTCGAACCTATGGCCGCTTGAATTGCGACTTCGAATTGCTGGCGAGGAATAACTTCTTTCATTTTTGCAGTTAAATCTCGACCTCTATCATAAGCCTTAGACCTATGAACAATAAGCGATAGCGCATCTACTGATTCGCCATTGATAAGAATGTCGAGTTTGATCAAGTCGGATTCGTCGAAATTTAAAAACTCGTACTCAAAACTAGCATATCCCTTGGTTGAAGATTTTAATTTGTCATAAAAATCGAAAACCATTTCACCTAAAGGCAATTTATAAACCACTGCACATCGGTCTGAGGTAATAAAGTCGATTTTTTCTTGAACACCACGTCGGCCTTCGCAAAGTGCAATAACTGCACCCACATACTCGGCAGGAGTGTGAATTGTTCCTCTAATAAAGGGTTCTTCAATTTTTTGAATCAGCGTTGGAGTGGGCATCTTAGAGGGATTTTCGATTTCTAAGGTCTCCCCTTTCACTGTCGTCACTCGGTATTTTACGCTTGGAGCGGTTGTAATAATATTCATTCCATATTCGCGCTCTAAACGCTCTTGCACAATTTCCATATGCAAAAGTCCCAAGTATCCGCATCTAAATCCAAAACCTAAAGCGGCCGAAGATTCAGGCTCGAATGTTAAAGCTGAATCATTAAGAACAAGTTTTTCCAAAGCTTCTTTAAGGTTTTCAAAATCTTGTGAGTCCGTAGGAAAAATACCAGCGAACACAACGGGTTTTACAAGCTTAAATCCTGGCAAAGGCTCGTCTGCAACTTTTTTAGACACCTCGGAGCTTTGTTGGTGCCAGTGAGTAATTGTGTCACCGATTTTTGTTTCTCGAACAGATTTTATTCCCGAAACAACAAACACTACCTCGCCCGGACCGGCTTGCTCGACGTCTACTGACTTCGGAGTGAAAAAACCTATTCGTGTGACGCCATAGAATTTTTTATCTAAATCAGTTTTGGCATCCATGTTTTGATACATCATTTGAATTTTATCGCCACGATTCAGAACGCCATCCACCACCCTAATTAACAAAACAACTCCTTGGTAGTTATCGTACCAACTATCCATAATAAGAGCCCTTAGGGGTTTTTCATGGTTGTTTTTTGGAGGTGGAACTGTTGCAACAATGGCTTCTAAGATTTCTGGAATGCCCTTGCCTTCTTTTGCCGATGCAGGAATTGCACCCGATGCATCCAAACCAATAACATCTTCGATCTGTTTTTTTGCGCCCTCGAAATCGGCTGATGGCAAATCAATTTTGTTTACCACCGGAACGATCGCCAAATTGTGATCGAGTGCCATATACACGTTTGCTACAGTTTGGGCTTCGACCCCCTGAGAGGCATCCACAACGAGAATAGCACCTTCACAAGCCGCAAGAGATCTTGAAACTTCGTAAGTGAAATCAACGTGTCCGGGAGTGTCGATGAGATTCAACATATACTCCTGTCCGTTTTGAGCTTTGTATTTTAAACGAACAGTTTGAGCTTTAATTGTAATTCCGCGTTCGCGCTCGATATCCAAAGAATCAAGCACCTGAGATTGCATTTCGCGTTTTGACAAACCCCCAGTGTGCTCTATCAATCGATCCGCGAGCGTCGACTTACCGTGATCAATGTGGGCGATGATGGAAAAATTACGGATTTGTTCTACCTTATTAGAGCTCATGGTTGCTGGTCTTTGCCAGCTAATGACTTACGACCTAAGTTGTCAGATGGCAATTCACTAAACAAAGAAACTTGTCCGGGAAGCTGAGAGATATGTTTATCTAAAATCATATCTATTCCCAGACGAATATATTCTGCGATTGGTACTCGGGTACGCTCGTGTAATTCTTTGAGCGCATACACTTGCTCTTCTGTTAAATAGACTGTGGTCGAAATTTTCTTTCTGGCCATACATGTATGGTAACACGTTGCAATATATGTCCAAAGCGAAATTTCCTGATAAATTAGAATTTATTGTGAAATCTCAATTTGTTTATCTTTTTATAAGTTCTTTGATTTTCTCTGCTTGTTCTTCGACTCAGCCAAGCGAGGATAGTGCTTCAGCCCAAGACATTGAATCAGAAGAATTTGAAACGAGCCTAAGTGATTCGAGCAAACCAAGCGACAAACGCACCGCGTTACAGGAAAACAACGCGGCCGTTCGCCCTCTTAAAATGAGGCCCCTTGCCTTAAGTCCCGATGGATTTCCAAAAATAAAGGAATACTCCAAAAATACGGAGAACAAAAAACTCGTTACCCAAAGAGACTATGATTTTAACGGAGACGGGAAAATTGATTTCATTGAGAAATATTCAGACGACGGCCAATTCACCCAATCTGAGTCGGCCGACTTAGATGGTGATGGAAGTTTAGAAACAACTTTGTACTTTGAGAAAAAACTTATCGATAAAATTCCAGTTCTTACAAGGCAAGAAGTTAAATCTTTAGGCAAAGATCAAATCAATATCTGGAAGTTTTACGACAAAGACTTACTTGTTCGGCGCGAAGTTGACCGAAACGGTAAAGGGCGTCCCGATTACTGGGAATATTACAAAGATGGAAAAATCACACATATCGAACAAGATAACGATGGTGATGGAATTCCGGACAATAGTCCAAAATTTAGGAAAATCGGCACAACTACTGGAAAAGATCCGAGCTAATCGTTACTCGAATATTTGGCACGGATCTTGCTTGGGCAAATGGGTAGAAGGAGTAACCCATGTTGCATTCACCCCTAACTTTAACTCAAAAACCAACTGTTAAGGCACCACACTCGAATTTTACATCTACAAAAGATCAATTTCACAAAGTCGCTTTCGATAAAGCCATGGCCTTAAATCAAAAAAAGCTACCTTGGTTTTGGAGTGAAACTCCCGCTATGGAAAAACTTAGAAATGATATTTTCTTTGCGACAAAAATTAATCATCCTATTCTCATTCAAGGAAGCACTGGCACCGGCAAGGAGATAGTTGCAAGAGCCATTCATGACATCAGACTCGCAATGGATCTTGCTCCTACGCCAGAATCTCCATGGGTTGCCACCAATTCTGCAAACATTCCAGAAGCACTCGCGGAATCTGTGCTTTTCGGACACGAGAGAGGCGCATTTACGTCTGCTCGCGAACGCCAACCTGGAAAATTTGAAGTTGCCCGAAAAGGAACACTTTTCATAGATGAAATTCAACTGCTACCGGTTCCCGTACAAGGAAAACTCTTAAGGGCTCTACAACATTTTGAATTTGAAACTCTAGGCGGCAAACAAACTTTTAAAATAAATTGCCAAATAATTGCAGCAGCAAACGTTGAAATCACTGAAGCTATTGCAAACGGCACTTTTAGAGAGGATTTGTTTTATAGATTCAGCGCGGCCCAACTGCATTTGCCAAGTTTATCCGAAAGGCTCCACGAAATTCCTGTTATATGTAAGGGGTTTTTAGAGCAATTCAGAATCCAGTATCAAATTCCTCCGCTTGAGATAGACCCTGAAGCCTTAGATATTTTGAAGTTTTACGAATGGAAGGGAAATCTCAGAGAACTCGAATACACCTTGTTATACTCTGCCATTAGAGCGAATAAAGTCATTCGCGTTGAAGACTTACACCCAAAAGTTAAAAGCCAATAAATATGGATATTTTATTCTTGGGCCACTTGGCGAATAACAAAGTCGCTTGCCAGTTTTTGCCTTACGAGTTTTTCACCCGTTTTTTTCGCCCAACTCGGCGAAGGGAAACTACCGACAGACACCCGGTACCAAACTTCGCCGTTTTTAAGTTTTACGGGTTGCACATAGGCTTCGTTAAAATTGCTTCGTCGAAGATCTATGATTTTTGCATTCGATTCGTCTGGAGTCGCATAACTGGCAATTTGCACAGTGTAACTTCCGGGCGCAGGCGAAAACACATCCTGACTCGTTGGCTTTCTTTCAAACAAACCTTTTACACCTTGCGGAACCTCTTTTGTGGGTTCGTCGGTGTATTTAGCAATTTCCTGATTTGTTTCAGCTGCGATATCGTTCGAGAATTTTTCTTGGTTTTTTTCAGACGATGGATTTCGCGACCATTCAGAATGGGCCGCAAAATGAGCTTTCGCATCTACAAGACTCTTGGGCTTGACCGCCTCAGAGCTACGAAGATTCATTTCAACCAAACTTCTTTGCTTGGATTCTTTGAACTCTTGTCGAAGTCTAGCTCCAGACTCGGGATCAGCTTTTGCAACCTGAGCATTCTCTTTAGATTTATTCTTTTTATCACTCTCGTCGACGGATGCTGGAGTTCTTTTATTATCCGTTTTTTTTCCGGACTCACTCGCATGGTGACCAGAGTCTGCATGGTGGGCAGTGGCAGAGTCGCCGTTTTTAAGTCCGAATCCCAGCAAAAGTCCAAAGCTAAACATCAGACTCGAAATCAAAAACACCAGGCCCAACAAAAAGGCCACTTCGGTTTTATCCAAATGAAGTCGTTTTTTATATGGTTCCACAACATATCATTTTATCCAACAGACCCACTATCTATCTACATAGAGCCAAATTATTGGCTCTCTATAAACCCACGAAATAAGGAGAAAACATGAAACCCTCTATGTCAAAAAAACACAAATTAGGACAATCCCTTACGGAATACCTCATTTTGACCGCACTCATTGGCGCAGGATCCATTGCTGTCGTTCAAATTTTGGGTAGCAACATTCAGTTAGGACTTGGAAAAATTTCCGATTCCCTAAGAGGAGTTAAAAACACCAACAAAGGAAAAGAACTTAGAGAGAATCACTACTCCGTTAAAGACCTTGGAGACTTCAACACTGCGGCCCAAGATAACGAGCGCGATTAGAATCAAGCAGGATCTATACTTGTGCTCGAGTATATTATCGCACTTTTTTTTATTGGAATTCCGGTTTCGATGGGAAGTCTCTTTTTTGCTGTATTCATTTACTTAAAAACAGCATCTATGACCGACGCTTTCCTAGAAGCCAGGCGAGAGGTTTACAAGGTAGCAAATCTAAAGCCTTGCCAGCTTGATGATTCACTTTGGATAAACAGCAAAATCAAATCGCCTATTATTTCGGTCAGTAAAGACTGTGGCGTTAATAGGTATGACGGATTCACCAGGGTTAGTTTTAGCTTTTTGGGATTTGAGTCCAATTCCGAGTTCGACCTTTTGAGGAATCTAAAATGATTTTCATTATCATTTTGATACTTCCGTTTTTTGTACTCGGAATGAATGGACTTGCTGTTTTTGCAGACTTTAAAAATATTTATGTCGCAACTCAGTCTATGGATAACGAAACCTCGAAAATCGCTGAGAAAATCACATTAACCTTAAACAGTGTTTTAAGAATAAATAGAATAATTAATCACCAAAGAACACTTTGCCCCTCATATCTATCGAATCCGTTTAGCCGCTCAGTCATACCCACAATTCGAACCCAATTATGGGTTCTATCTTCGGTTCAGGATTTTTCGACACAAAAGATAAACACATTCGGCCTACTTAAAAATTCTGTTTATTTTAGATTTAAATCACCCAAGAGAACACTCAAAGATTTGTGC
>JACCDO010081784.1_pt1 | contig 11397 bp, 6 predicted proteins | sample 7446101 | NCBI WGS metagenome assembly JACCDO01 (sample SAMN15323440, study PRJNA562643) | freshwater metagenome | isolation source: river surface water | place: USA:Blue River Watershed | collected 2017-08-16
AATATTTAAAATCGGCGCCGAAAAAAAAAAATTTTTTTTTTTCGGAGTCCGACTTCAATATTTTTTTTCGTGTTTTTTTGCGTGTTTTTTTTCAGTCGGGCTTCTCATTTTGGAGCAAAATTTGAGCCGTAGTGTTATAGCAGATTTATTTATTTATATATATTTCTAGGTAAAAAATATTAAACAAAATACAATTTCTCAAAAACGCAAAAATGAGAAAATGAGAAGGGGCGACTGAATTTTGGGGTCAAAATTCAGTCGTCATTTCTCATTTTGGAGCAACTTTTTCTGATTTTCATTTTTTGAATTTCCTTCTACTACTCGTTTTAAATGATATTTGACCAATAAAAAATTCAGTTTTAAAAAATCATTGATGACGAAAAATCTGAAAAAAGAGGAAAGAGGCGCTGAATTTTTTTTGACGACCGGCTGAACCTTTTTTGCAAAATTGTAAACTCATCCTTGCGAAAAAGCGAGGATCAGTCTAGCAAAATTTACTCCAAAATTGAGTATTTTACAATCTCTTAAAACTACTTTTTTTCGATTTTTTTCATTGAATGACAAACAATGACTTTTAAAAAATTTTTTCAAAAAAAATGAAAAAAATCGAAAAAAAAAAATTTTTTTTCAAAAAAACGTCCGGTGGTTCGATTTTTTTTTCAAAAACGTTCGGCGGTCGATTCGCCGTCCGAACGTTTTTTTCACATTTTTTTCAAAAAATAAGGGCTGTTAATTGCAGTAAAATATTTTTATTTGACGATGATTTATGTATTTTTTTACATATAGTGTGTTAATATTTTTTTTTGAGTTTTTTTGCTAAAAATTCAGTCGCTCTTTCTCATTTATGAGAATTTTTGCTCATTTCTGAGCAAAATTCAGTCGCTAAACGAAAAATACTGAAGAAATTTTAGCTCTATGTATCCACATGTATGTTAGGAATCATTCCATTTTTAAATAGCCTTCTAATAAAATTACATAACCCCTATTTTTAAACATTTTTATTAAAATTGTTTAACTTACCCTTTTTAGGAGTTTTTGGCACAAAACAGAGTTTTTCACTGATTTTAGTCGAAAATCGACTCTGTCTAGCTCCAATGCTCAAAAAGGGGTTTTTTAGAAATTCCAAAACTATGTTTTGCGACATTTTAGCCGCAAATTGACATAAAATAAAATATCAGATGCTATAATAGGTAATATAAACAAGATGCAAGAACAAAAAAGAATTGATTTATTAGAACTATATTCATTTGCTGCGAAAGTATATGGCTACACCGCTTTTTATGCATTCATATCTCAACAACCTTTGTCTAAAGCAGTTTTATATCAAATTTTAGCATATATGGCTGGAAGGAATTTTTTTGGATTAGAAGTATTATCTTTTTTTAGACATCCCTATTTTAGAAGTCGTATTAAAGATATTGCAGCACCACAGGCTTTAACTTGTGCTATACAGATTACTTTGAACTCAGGAACAATGAATATGATAGGGAATGGATACGACAAATTGTTGTCAATTCCAATTCATATACTTGCTTTTTATGGTATGCAAAAAATATTTCCGACTGAAGTACCAGAATCTATGAAACTCCGTTCATATACTAGCATTGGTTGCATTATTTGGAATCTATTTTCATAGTTTCCAATAAAAGTTAAAAGATCTAAAAGGTGTAAAAGGTGTCTAAATCATTTTTTGAGTTTGAAGAATTTTTTGAAGATTTTTATTATTTGCGATTCTGTGATAAACACTTTCACTATTCATTGAAGAAAATGTAATTGGACTCAATAGATGGAACAACTTTTTTTTAGAAGCAAAAAGAGAACCACCGATTTTCTTTTTGGCATCAGCAGTTGTTGCTTTTGATTGACGCATTGAGTTTTCGAACACTCTTTGTAAAATAACCAATAAACCAGTGGCAATAAAAGCATTTGTTCCAAGAGGAGCAATTAAATCTTTTAACATAGATGCACCACCGTGTTGTTTAGATTTTCCATTTGATTTTTTATTTGAATTGATGAATGCTTCTTCAATAGCAACTAGCAGTAAAGCAGCCCCTAAAGCGTTAATTCCAAGTGGAGCAAGGATTTGAGAAAGTGTTGAACGAACATCTGGAGCACCTCCTCTTTTAACAGATTTCTTTTTACCTAGCCCCTTGCTTTTAGCCCTAACTTCTAGTCCTTTATTGTATCTTTCTGCAACAGCAAAGTGATGAAGAAGCATCAATGCTGCTAAGGTAATTAAATTGTTTTTGCCTAATGGCATAAGTGTTTCACTTAATTGTTGGACATATCCTCCCATTTGAACGGCTTTTCTTGGTTTTTCAGCAACAAAGTGATGAAGAAATACTAATATAATAACGGAACATAATGCACCAATCCCAAGAGGAGCCAATTCTCTTGAAACCATATTAATGGCATCAAATTGGGAAGCGGCTACTGCACTTCCACCACCTTGTTTAATCAGATTGAACATACTTTTTTCAGATGAAGCTTTAGTACCAGATTTATCATCACATCCGCAATTACCGCCTCCAGACATCAATAAAGGACTGTTAAAATCATTTCCACCATCACATCCACAATCTCCACCTCCAGCCATTGTTGCAGATGCATTGTCGGACAAAAGAGGTCCATCAAAAATGGGTCTGTAATTGTTTGAATAACGGTTATAAGATGGCATTCCAGAGATAGGATGGGAAAAATTTACTGAATAACCATCACCACCAGTCAATGGACCAGGAAAAACAGGTGTCATCTCTTCAGAATAACGGTTAATAGCAGGAGCATGAACAATTGGGTCATCTAAACTAACAGAATACCCGTCTCCACCTTTTTTGATTGATTTTCTTCTTTTAACTGTTCTTTTACTAATTGTTTTTTTGACCATATTTCTATATTTACTCAATATTCTTTTTTTGTTGAATTCCAAAAAAAAACTGAAAGATAAATCTTCCTAATACGATTTTTATATAAGTATCAAAATTTATTTTAAACTTTTATTAAAAAACCTTTTTTAACGCTATAAATAGCATTAACTTTTAACCAGCACTGCTTTCAAATTAGAACTAACCTCTAATCCTAACTTTAAAAATGAAGAAACAAGAAACAATTTTACAACTTAGTAGAGTTTGCAATTACTATCAGTATCCAACCTCAAAAAAAAATTACAAGATTGTTCGAAAATTCGATATTTATCAAGAAAAAGATGAAAACAAACTTTTCACTTATACTTTCAATGGATATCCAGTTAGTAAGTATATGTACAATTATCTGTATATGGTACAGATAGGACGTGAAAATAATTTGGATAACTATGAAAAAAGAGATATTCAAAGTTTTTTTCAAAAAAAATGGATTTCAATTTTGAATGATGATGTAGCTATTGATTTACCTGCTTTTGAGAAAGAAATTCAAGAGATTAAAAAAAGATCTGCTGAAGAATACGAATTGAACATTGAAAAATTCAAAACATTCTTGAAAAATGCTTCTCAGAAAACATTGATTCCCGAAGAAAACTTAACTTTCCCTGCTCGTTATGAAAAAATTTATTATACTGATGATGCACTTTTCAGTATTCTAAATAAGATTGTAAAAAATTATTCATATCTTGATATTGATATTTTTGACTCAATTTTATTTTGTATCAAAGATAAAACGATTTTGAATAAACTATTGTCCTTGAGAAATACTATTTTAGATCATAACGAATTGGTTATACTACCAAAGAAAGTTAATCCATCTGAAGTGTCTGGTCAAGACATTACTTCATCTGAAGAACAGATTTCATCTAAGCCAGATAGAACTTCTTGTGAATCACCAGACAACTTATTAATGTTGTGTTCTGTGTCAGAATTATTTCAACCAATATCTGGATCAGAAGAAAATGATTTGAAAAGATTTAAAAAATAAAAAAACAAAAACAAAAAAAGCCATTCTATGGCAAAAAAAAATTTATAAAAACACGTCCCGTGAATTTCCGAAAAAAATGAAATATAATTTTTCAACAAATCGAAAATATAAAGAAAAACAAACAATATAAATATACTATAAAACATAGTTTTCTTATTGATATTCAATATCCGTTTTACAATGAATACCAGATTTTTAACTGATAGTACAACAAATACCCGACTTGTTAATGAACTTACAATTTTGACTTCGCATGATTTTCAAGATAATTCATCACCCATTATTAAGAGAACACTACCTATATATTGGAGTGATAATGATGAACCGGTTATCTATTATTTCAATAGTTATCCTATTAGAATAGATGAATTAAATATTTTCAAATTGTATCAAATTGAATTTGATATTATTAAAGGTGAAAATAGAAAACAAATATTAAACTCCATAAAGGAATATAATAATATTAAATTTATTGATAGACTTTCAAACACCGATATAAGGTCTATACCTGACTGTTCACTTTTTGAAGAAAGTTTCAAAAAGGCCGTTGAACATCTTTGGTTTGACTATCAGGGATTGATTATACCAATATTAGAGAGAATAAAGTATCCTGATATGGGCAAATTAGTCAATATTCGATTAGCAAAAGAGATTATCCCTGTTGAAAAAATAGAACAGGCAATCAAAAATTTAGAAGATTCTCCAAGTAAGCAGTATTTTGAGAAAAAAATAGAAGAATATTATGAGAGGAAAATGAAACTCTATAGAGAAAAGAACTTAGACAAAGAAAATAAATTAGTCAATAGCAAAAAAAGAAAAGTAGATAGTACTTGATTTTTATCAATTATAGCCATTAGTTAAAACATAATAATTAGTTAAAACATTTTTATTTATTTTTTATTATTATTTTATTGATAATTAATATTTATCAATAACAACAAAAGTAAATTCTGAAAAGATTTTTTATATTTTTATAATTTTATAATTTTTAAACACAACTTAATTGGATGCATCCAATAGAATTTGCACTTGATTAATTTTTTGCAATGAATCCATTCTATTCGATTTTCTAATAGGAATCCATTTTTTAAAGATTCTATGATATTTGCATTCTGTATAGATTGCCTTCCCAATATTAATCTTCGTAATTGCATCTTCTGTCATGTTCATTTGGTCTTTCATCCAATCTTTCAACATTTGACTTACTCCTAATCCAGGAACAGATGCAACAGAGTGTTTTTCCGGAGAGTTTGTATTACTTTTACAATAAAGTTCATAAACATCAGGCAAACCAGTTGGATGAATCATAAAATGACAAGTATTTTGCATCTCTTCTTCATCATCGTCTGATTCCCAATCGGAATCATCATTTTTGAAAACATCGTCTGAAGTAGAATCATCATCGTCTGATTGCATTTGCATATCAACATCTCCAAAAATACTTGTTGGATTATTTAGTGGATTGTTATTAAATTGATTATTTGTTTGATTGTTTGTCATATTATATTGTTGTTTTTGTTGTTGTAAAACCGTTTTCTTTGGATTACTTGAATTATTTATACTTAAACTGTTTGTATTATTTGCTGTTGGTGCTTTCTTTAAACTTCCACCTATAACTGCGTCTTTAATAACAATTTGTTGATTATCAACCGTATAACCGTTATTAAGAATCTTAGAATCAGTTCTGTGTTCAGGGAAAATAAAAAGGTAGTTATCGCTAAAGTTAGTTGTACTTTTAAAGTATAATCCAGCACTAATATAGTCATAAGCGTGTTGCATGTTTTCAACCAAGTCTTGAATATTATTCAATGGAAAATATTTTTTTTTGCTTAAATAACAAGGTTGAGAAGATGTATAACTGTATTCATATTTTAACATATCATCAATAAGTTGTTGTCTTTCTTCAAAGCCTTTTGTGATTAAATTGGTTCCCTTGTAAAAAGCCAAATCAAAAATGTTGAAAACCCAGTTTTGCGAATTTGTTTTGTTTAATTCTCCAATTATCAAAGTTCCATCAAATAGTTCATCACTAAAACAGAACTGTGCAATATTCATCGACTCGTTTTTTTTATTGATGAATATGCAATACTTTTTTTCATTATACCGGGTCAAAAAGAGAATCATCTTTTTCCCAAAAGTTGATAAGGCAACTTTGAAATCACCTTCTTTGATACAATTGATTTTTTTAACATTCAAAAAATCATAATATTTGGCTGTAAAAGAAAACACACCAATACCAAGCATCTTTGATTTAATTGCTTCACGAATGTTCGGATTAGTAATAGGTATTTCTGGTTTCCCACAAAATAGATTTACTTGATTGTTTTTAAAATTATTATTGTTATTCATTTTTTGTTTCTATATATTATTATTTTAATGTCTTCAAATAGTATATTTTTTAAACAAATTGTTTTAGATTTAACTCTTTTCATTTTCATTTTTTATTATTTTTTCAACAAAAGAAAAAATATACGTTTAGATTATAAATATGGTTAATACTGGTGTTAAATCAAACAATGGAAGAAGTCGAAAAGTGCTTACTGAAAAACAGGCTATGTCAAAAAAAGTTGGTACTTTTTATCACCCTACCAAAAATACTTGGCGTTCAGGAGCCTGTCCAAAAGGTTCTGAACTAAGAAAAGGGTACGTTAGAAAGTCATTTACCAAGAAGAATGGAACAAAAGTCCCTAAATCATATGTTGACCCAGTTTGTGTAAAGAATACTGGTCTTCCTGGAAAAACCGCCAAATCTTCAAGGGTCATCAAACTTACTCACGAAGGAAGTTTAAAAAAGTATGGTTATTCAACCAAAGAAACTACTTCAAAAAGACATAATGCATTGTTAAAGGCTGCTAAAAATTACAGTTATAGCAAGGTTATTGAAAAACTAGTTGCTTTGAAAACTCTTTCAAAAAAATCTAACCCAAGTATTGTTAAAAAGGTTAGTGCTGATATCAAAGGATTACAAAAATGGAGAAATGAAAATCCGAATATGTATAAAACTCCAGCAAACAACAAAAATAAATCTGTTTCCAAAAAGGTTTCAAAACCAATGTCAAAAGTAGTTTCAAAGAAAATTAATAAACCAAACAATAAACTAAATAATAAACTAAATAATAAACAAAGTAATAAACCAAATAATAAACCAAACAATGGTTCTAAGAATAACCTTCCAAAAGTAAATAATATGGGAAATAAGCTAAACATGAAAGAAATGAAAGAATTAGAAAAAGATATCAATAATTTATTGAAAAATATTTCAATGAAAAATAAGCCAAATAACAAGAAAAATAATAATTCCAAGCCAAACAATATGTAAATAAAAGTAAAATACATAAAGCAAAAAAATAAAAAAAAGCAAAAAATTAAAAAAAGTGAAAAAAAGAAAATGACTTTTTAGTTGTTCTAAGGGTTCTTAAAATATATTATTTTTCCGTCTGCCAAATAGTTTTTGTATCGTAAGAATATCTCAATATCTTGGCAAATAAATTCTATTTTTGGTTGTCCTTCAAATCGTATCATTTTCAATTCGTCTCTGATCTGAACTAGTTTTTGGAAATGCATTGTTTTACATTCTCGTCCAGTATAGATGGAACTTTTTGATTTTTTACCAACTTTTGTGAGAACCTCTTCTTCGTCCGATTTATTGACAATCTTGAATTTCTTTTTGTCTTTTACAATATCATTTTCAACAAATCCATAAATATTGTTGAATTTTTGAGACTTATGTCTCATATGATGCTTGTTTTGTAAGTGTTTTGTTGATTTAATACGAGAAATAAGTTCTCGGGAACAAGGAACAAAACGCATTGATTTAACATTAACTGCACTAATATTTTCTCCTGAATTAAGTTCTGAACATATAAAATAGTGATTATTAGCTACAAATCCAACAAATAAATGTTTTTTAGAACTTTTACTGTGTTGAATATCTTTATAATAATCAATAAGGATATTTTTCTTATCCAAATATTCAATAAACCATTTTAGATGCAATTCGGATATAATATCCGTTTTTTCATAATTGTTGTATAACTTCAACACACTTTTTAATATATTAACTTCTTGTTCATGATTCAATCTCCTGTAATTTGTTCCTATCAATGACATAAAATAGAATTTTTTATGTTCTACATTAGGCTCTTTTTGAGATACACCATATAAAATGTTTTTGTGAGTATTCCAATTTGCATCGATTGTTCTCATAAATGATTCAAAAATATATTTGTCATTCTTTACTTTATTCGTTTCAACCGTTATTTTACTCTCTTTTGTAGATTTGGATTTAGACGTGTTTTTACCTTGTTCTGATTCTTTTTTATAATCAATTTCAATATTTTCCAAATCAATGTATTTCGGCTTATTGTCTAGTGGGTCTTCCCTATAAATAATTGGTAGATTTTCTCTTTCAATATCAAAAGGTTGATATACATAATAATCACCTCTGTAAATGATATAACCTTTCCTGCTGAATTTATCCAATATAACTTCGTTTTTATTCTCTAACATCTGTTCTAAAGCGGTATAAATGAATATAGAATCAATTGTAGGATACTCTTTTTTAACTGATTGTTCAATAAATTGTAAATGATATACTGGATTTTGCCTAAATAAATTTTTAATATGTGCTTTTGCGTTGTCAATATCACTTGCGGCAAATCGAATATTATAAGTATCGGTATTTATTGGATATTTATCACGTGGATTTGGTTCCCATGCACATTTAAAATTACAGTCTTGATAATCACATATAGAAGTATAATTTTTATCACCAATCGGCGTCATAACCTCTCTTCCGGATGCAGTTATCTGTTTTACTTTCATATTGTCATTGATAATATTACTGTTTTTGAATAAAATACAATCAACAGCAGCCTCTTTTAAAACGCGGTTAATTCTTTTAATAATGACATCTTTGTTTTCGGCAATTCTATAATTTTTCAAATCAACCGTTTCCCTGATAAACATATCAATCTGTTTTCCTTCTTCAAGCAACTTCTTTTTAGACTTCCTTTTAACAACTTTCTTTTCAGAATCATCGCCTTTCTTCTTTGCCTTGCTGTCATCTTCAATATTCATTTTGCCAAGACGAAGAGTAGGACCTTTTCTTGATTTAGATGATGGGTCTAAAATGGCTGCATATTGAAAAATTTCAACATTTCTCTCTTCTTTTTTCAATTCAACATGACTCTTAAATCTTATACCACGTCCGATAATCTGTTCGTGCCTAGACAAGTTATACCAAGGGTCCAAAATATGAATCTGACGAACTCTACTGAAATCTAAACCTTCACTTACTGCTTTTGTACCAATAAATACTTTAATCTCTTCACCACGCATGTTATTTGGACTGCAAAATTTATCAACTGCTCTATCTCTAGTTATCTTAATAATATCCTTTGTTTCGCCAAAATATAAAATGTACTTAGCACGACGGAAAGTATGGAAATCTTTTAAATGCTCGTCATGATGTACAGCTGCACTGGCTTCTTGGCTGCACCAATAACAAATTTGTCTTCTTTTACCACCTTTTTTTAACTTATTGGCATGATAATCTAAAAGATCTTCTTCACCATCTGTGCATTCTCTATCAAAACCGTTTTGTTCTAACATTAAAGCAAATGGAAGAGCACCCCACTCAATAAACTGGGAATATACAAAGATAAGCCCTTTTGATTTCTTTATTGTTTGTAAAACATCATTGAATTTTGTTGAAAAATCACCTAAATACTGTTCGTCCGCAAAAGGACATTCTTTAACAGTATCTTTATTAAATATTGCGTGAGATTGATAACAATATTTTATTTTTTTTCTGCCTCCAATTAATTTTGTTGTTCTATAATACCCTCCTAAACCATTATCTACCTCTGTGTCAATGGCTGATTTGGCAAAACTTCCAATAGGACTGATAACGTTTTCGTTTTTATTGTTTATGTCAGCAACAGGAAAAACAATATTGGAAATTTTGATTAAATCATTTAAAACACTCATTCCTTTGAGTTCATTCTCGTTTAAATGTAGGTTCTGAACTTTGTTTAATGGCTTAACAACCAATTCAGAATTACTGAAAACTTTTTTTTTAGATGATTTCGATGTTTCTTTAGCAGATTTTTTACTTTTTTTGGAGTCTGGTTTAGCATTACCTAGATTAGCATTATCTATCTTATTATTACCTAAATTATCGTCATTCATTCTTTCACCGTCGACATTTATTCTTTCACCATCTTCATTGTCTGTAAAAGATTCAATGTTTTCAATCTCTTGTTCTTCTTCTGCTGCTAAATTTCTGTCATCGTACTCTTTTTTCACTTTTCCTTCTTTAACTTTTTTGTTGAAATAATGGATATAAGTGTTTTCTTGAACAGACCTCATTGGACAAGGTATAACAGGAGTATATTTCATCTTTTTGTTGTCTTCTATTCTCAAACCACTCATTGTGAAATTCATTTTGGGAATAATTGCATTTGGAGGATAAAATCGGAAAGGAAAAATAAAAGGTTTCTCCCCTCTAACAAAACTTACATAGCCTCTAAATAAATCTCTGAGAATATCTTCAGCACCAGGTAATAAACTCCCAGTTTTAGGATTGAAAATTTTATTTTTATCTAGTTTAGGTCGTCCATCATTCACTAACAGAAGATTTATATAGAAAATAATTTCGTCAGGTCTATCATACATTGGCGTTGCACTCATCAAAACTAGTTTTACATTTTTAGCGTATTTAACAATCGCTTCTAGAATAGGCTGAACCATACGGGTATATTCTTTTTTCTTATCAGTTTTAATGTTCTGAATTTCATCAATAATGATGACTCTGTCGTCGAATTCTTTCGATATGTATTTTTTGACTTGTTCTGAAATCTGTTCATCACTTCCATCCCAACCACCCGTATGATTTACAATATAATTGGCAAATTGTGTGTATCCGAAAAACTGATAATAAGATTTAATAATCTTTTTAATCTCTTTAACTTTTTGCGAATGTGTTAGGTAAGAACTTTCACGACCAAGTTGATAAGTGCTACCAGTACATTGGACAATCTCTTCAGGATTCTTTTTTTTGGCTTCTTTTTTAAAATCGAATATTGTTTTTCTAAAATTTTCGTGTAAATTTGAAAGAATCAATATTTTTTTATTAAAGTTTCTTAAAGTTTGTTTGAAACCTTCAGCAATAGAAATAGCAGCACAAGTTTTACCAACACCTACTCCGTGAAATACTAAAACACCATTGTAGGGAGTATCAGGATTAATATAATTTCTTACAAAACTTTGGAAAGGGGTTAATTTAATACCTGCATACTTAGAATGTTTTGAATAAATGTCTCCTGATTGTACTTGTGTAGATGAATAATCAGGTTGTTCAGTCTGTTCATAATCACGGAATTCTTTTTTTAAATATATTTTTTCATAAAAATGTGGATCTGTTAGGTCTGGATAAAACATAAAAGATTTTGAACCATTTGTTTTTTCCTTTTTATCCATACTACTATA
>JACCDO011810046.1_pt1 | contig 11397 bp, 9 predicted proteins | sample 7446101 | NCBI WGS metagenome assembly JACCDO01 (sample SAMN15323440, study PRJNA562643) | freshwater metagenome | isolation source: river surface water | place: USA:Blue River Watershed | collected 2017-08-16
CAAAGCCTATCATGCTTTCGCTCTAACTTGACTTCGCGTTTAGAACGTCCTAAAAAGCCTTCAAAGGACCCAGTTCCTGTTTCACCCAATTGCGGTCCGCCTTAAACACCTTGGAAATCTGTGGCTCCGTTCGGGAAGACAGTTTGGCTACAGCATTTAACTTGCGGTAGAGTCCAAGAGCTCCAAACTCCTTCGCTGCCTTCCGGAGTGCAGTGTGGCGCTCATCCGATGACTTGCGATAGGTGTACCCATGCTTTAAGAGCTCACCTCTACGAAGAGGTCCAATGGCCTGAGGACCCTTACCAGCCTTGCCACGATCCTTAATGCAAGCTGCTTTTACTACAGTGGATCCTGAAGAAGGATAAGCACGGTAGGTCTTATTTCCTCTGTGAACGCTATATCCCTGCGCGCGTACACCCGTTGTATATTTGCGAACATAGGCCTTTCGCAAAATATAGCCTGACGGGCAGACTTTGCGAGTATTGATGGATCGGGAACTTACTCGAGCGCGTGCCAAGCGCTCCTTGGGCTTCCGCAAGGTACGACTCTTAAACTCCCGGGAACTTTCCGCATATCGTGTGGTTGCTTTCACACAACGAGGAGGCACGTATCTCCCACTTGAACTTGTATACCCTGCACGCTTATGGTATCCCGAGGGGCACCCCCTGTTGGAATTGTAAGGTACACTTCGGCTAAACTTGTGTGCTTTCCGAGTTGTATTCATTCTACTTGTTGGGTACAATATTTGTATTCAACACATCAATTTCATCAAAGCTATTAATAAGGCTCGTATTATATGTGAAAGGATACTCCACTAAGTCACGGAACAGATAGGAATCCAAAATCAGTCTTTCCTCATCTGTCAGTTCGGAAGGTGGCCCAATAACGTCTAGGATGGGTTTGAGAATAGGATCAACAGTTGATTTTCCATCCGAATCCAAGTAGTCTTTTAGCATATAATAGGCCATACTTGCCATTTGAATGTAGTCGTTGAGTTTCATTGTTTCCTGTGCCTCTTTGGTTAGTTCGACAAGTTGAGTTTGTTTCCAGAGTTTCAAACTGGATCGTATGTCTTGCAAGAACACATCCGAATTTCTTTGGCCCATTTCTACATTGTACTAGGTTTTAGGAAGAACTGGGTGCCGCAGCATAGAGAATCAAGAGCACAGAGGTTGCAAGAAAGAGTGCATGAGGAATGGTTTGCAAACTGTCTTCTGTTTCCCATTCCACAACACAATTTTCAAAGGCCTCCAAGCGTGCAGGTGCATTCGCATCATATTTCATGTCGGCTGCACTTTGTGCCTCTTGTATCTTCGCTTTTTTCATGATGGATGCAGGACTGTTTGGGTCTTTGAGTGCAATGGGGTCTCCGGCATCTGCACTGACTACGGGAACTTCACGAACGGGATTCATTCTACTCTGCGCTTAAAATTGAAGCGAAGTCTCCAACCTCAAGAGAGAATGGAACAGCGTCGGAATACCCGTGAAGCCATGAGTGAAGCTGCGAATCGTCCCTTGGATTTTGAACCGAATACCCGAGCGAAGTATGTTAGAGATTCTGTTGCAGAGGTGGAGAAGTATCAAAAAGAGGGTTTGAGCGTGGAGGAGATCAAGCAAAAGATGCAAACCTTTGTTCGTGACTACTCGCATTTGTTTGAGATGATTACAAATCCTCGCGGATACAACCGACAGGATTTGAAGACTATGTTGGCTATGTTGGATCGTATGGGTTCAGGGGAGCTAACGCAGCACCAGGCCTCTGTGATTGTTGGAAAGCGTCTTGCAGAAGAATACATCAAGCCTGAGTAAAGTTAGACTTTTGGCTTCATTGCAGGCACCCGAAAATGAGTACACCACTGTGATGCTAACTGATATTGTGGCTTCCAATCATACTGACTTGGATCCGATTCCAATTGAATGGTTCTTTCAATTGTCTGAATTTGAGAGGCATTGTAGGCCTGAATATGCGATTGTAAATACTCTTTTTCCTTCTCGTGAAAAAAGGAAAAAAAGTCTACGTTGGGAAACTCTCCCATGGCACCCTTCGCCTCCATCTTTCGCAACATGTGAAGGAGCTGGGGAGGAAGTCTGCGAAATCCTCGACAGACAAGATACCGCTCGGAATTACAAGGGCGGCTCATAGAGGGCTTGTAAAGACCCCATTCGCGAAAACAGAATGTAATGCAGCGGAGAAGGAATTGTGTCGCAGACGAAAAGATATCAAAGAGTTTCAAGACAAAGGTACCTTCTGTTGACAGGACTTGAAGACCAGTAATGGAGGATGCAATCAAGAGAGTATACATGCTTTTCTCTTGATTCTCATAGTCCACGCTGAAATCAAATCCACCGTCCCCTGTAAACAGCAAGGCCTTTCCTGTAGTCATCAAGTCTATAAACGTATCTTGGTTTTCTCGTTTGTAAAGATCTCCTGAACCATCTTGTCCGTAATGAATTTTGATTTCAGGATGCTTTTGAAGAAACGTGTAGGCACGACGCCACCCAGGAATGTGGGAATTTGTGGGTTTCAATGTCATAGCATAGATGCGGTTCACAGAGGCCCGATGAAGACTTGCACGATCAAGTACAGCTTCAATAAATCCTCCTGGGCCTTCACACACATGGGCGGTTCGGATTTTTGGAGTCCCTTTCGGAATCCGATCAAAAAACTGGGAGACACTCAGAATCTCAATCATCTTGAAGTAAGAACGACTGAGAGGACGGAGGACAGAAATGGATGTAGGGCAATCCACGTTGTCTTGTGTATAGACCAGCTCATAGGGATTTGTCTTCTTTTTTAGCATTTCCCATTTGTGGGTTTTTTCAAGAGGCTCAATCTTCGCTTTGGCAAGAGTCAGAGAGGTGTGGGGTAATTCATTCCAAGAACTATCAAAGATGACAGTGGAGAGTTCTGCAAGAATGGCATCCGTAGGAAAAGCACTTTGTAAAAACACGAAATCCTCCCAGGGAGGTTTTTGTGCTGCAGTTGAACCGCCAGTATCCATACTCATTCTCAGGGAAGTATGTTTAGCCCCGTGAGCGCGTTTTGTTCGTAGAACGACGTCTCTGTTTTCTTGTCTTGCCACCACCCCAATTGGTTCGGAGTGTCAATATAGGTCCTTTTTGACTAAAACTTACAGTAGCAGGCGTAGTAGCTGTTGCAGCCTTATATTGAAGTCCACTATTCTGAAAGAGCATCTCTTGACCGCGTTTTACCCAAGATTTTTTTTCAGTCTCACCTCTAGGTGAGGACAATGTGACTTTTCCTGTTCTTGGATCACTGATATACCAAGTATCCTTAGCCCCTGTTGACTTCCACAATCGCCCCTGGTCGTTCTCCTTGAAACCTTTAAAACCTGGGTAGTAGCGAAAGCCCTCTGAATTTAAGAATCTCCCATCTGCGTATTGGATAGCCCCATCTGCATATTCAATCCTGCCATCTGGGTACTCTGTATCCCCATTTTTAATCTTTCGCCCATCAGGAAGGATGGAAGTATTGTCAGGCGTTAGAATAGTACCATCTTCAAAAATCACATTTCCATCCACATCCAATCGTATAACTACCTTTTTCTTTTCTTTCGGATCCAGGTATTGTTGCTTGAGTTTAATGAGGCGTATATCCTTGGGGTTCTGAGGCAATGCAAATGTTTCTGTAATAATAGCGTCTGTATGCACTTTTGTTTTTGTCGCCAAAGCTGCATTAATAGTTGCCTGAGGAACCTTATCTGGTACCCATAATTTTCTTTTCTCGGTGGGTGGAAAATGACTCAAATTGTAGTTGCGGGAACCATCTTGATACAGTGTATTTCTAGTTAATGGATAGCTAATCATTGTAGGATGAATTATAAAATCAGTGGATAAACCAGACTCTTTGAACCATTTATTATTACCAAATCTATAAAAAACGTGATATCCTCCTGCAGTATATTTACCTGTTTTGCCAAGTGTTGGGAGTTCACCATGACATTTGTCTGTAAGATGATATAATAAAGGTTCTGAAGGCTTAGGTTCTGTTAAACTTAAGTGAAGTAAAAGATTGTCTTTCATCGTTCTTATATCTTTTGAAGGCTTATCATATAAAAATATAAACCCAAAATCTTCAGAGCGGTCTCCAGTAGGTTTGGGCGGGGCTCCACGAAATACAAATCGCAATTGATTCATTTCCCTCTTTGTTGCTGCATTTATCTCTGGATCAATTAAATTTGCATGCTGGAATTCAAGAACGCGATATAACTTCTCAAATTCCGCCTCCCCCCCTGGATATCCCTGTTTGAAATACGCTTTCCTATCCTCGGCTTTCATTCCTGCAAAATATCTATCCAGGAAAAGTTGTGTTTCACTTTCTTTAGGGTTTCCTTCATTATTTTTCTTTGCAGTCGGATCTGCAAACAATAAATTCCAAAGGGGTAAATGAAGAGTCTTAAGTTCGCCTCCTGCCTTTTTTAGCGATTCAGGTCTAATTAGGAAGCTTTTCACTGCATCATAAGCTTCTTGTTCGCTTCCAGCTTCACTCTTAAATGTATCACTCACTTTCATAAATAGTTTCTTCAAAAGGTGAAACCCTTTGTCTGTATCCAAATGATAATACATTCTTGTAAAGTCAACATCCATTTTATCCTGAATTCTAGCACATCGCGCTGGAGAAATATTCACAATAAGTACATTTGAATTAAGACTTTCTGCATTACAGTTATTAGGAATGTTATTGTTTAAAGCACGTACAAAAATATAATAAGGTACATCATATTGTGAAACTGTGACTAACGCTTTCGTTAAAGGAGGGTCTACAGTAAATCCACTTGGTGCATACCCCTGAACTCCAAAATAGACAGCGTAGAGTGTGGCATTTGGAACAGCATCCCAACGAATTGTAATGAAACGTCCTTGTTGATTCACTATTTGTAAATTAGTAGGAGCGGGAATACCAAGCGCGCTCCCAAGATGAAAATAGAAGGGTTGACTTGTACTTTGAGGAGCATAATTATTTTCAAACTCATATTTATTATTATACGTTTCAAAGACAATTGTATAAGGCTCATTAAAACTATTGATTCTAAATGTTCCATATCCCACACCTGGAGTTTTTGTATCAATGTAATATGAACGCCAAGAGTTTCCATTCGGGTCAGTAATAACGCCTGAATAAAATTTAAACCCTCTATCAAACTTCACAACAATGGTGCGCCCACCACAATCGTAATTGTAAAGTTGTAGATTTATAGCGGTATCCGCCATCCTTCTACTTTCTACTCTGTAAAAAAACAGTCTAGAAAGGAGTTTTGAAATAGATATTTTTATTCTTCACCACCCAAGATCTGGAGCTGGATGTCATCTTCATCCTCATCCTCCACTTCCATCTGAGGAGGCAACATCATATTCATACGCGTCTGGATAGAGGCACAGGGATCCGTCGGGTCCACATATAGAACCGCATCCACCTCATCCTCCGTAGGACCTTCCTCGTCTTCCTCAATGGTCGGCTGCATAGGCGGGAGACCCTTCATGAGACGAATGAGAGCAGTCTCATCCAACAGAATCTGGCTGAAGGAGGTGCCTCCACGAATCGGCTGGCCCATCATAATGTTGGCAGAGACACCCGTAATCGGATCCACCTCACCGAAGATTGCTGCACGCAACAGAATGCGCTCCGTTTCCTCAAAGGAGGCCTTGGCAAGCGGCCCAATGTCATTCTTGTTGATGCCGTAGCGATCCACACTCATCAGGCGTCCAGCGCGAGTCATCACATCACAGAGAATGCCAAGGTGACGGAAGTTGACTCCTGCTTCCTCAAACAACTCTGAAATCTCATTCAATAGCACCTGGCGAGTCGCCTCAATACCCAGATTTTCAAAGATATCGTGGACGTGCGTACTGACAAGCTTGCGCCCATCCACTGCAGGGTGATTCATAACCTCTAGGAAATTGGAGCCATCGGTATCAAGCACATAGTGGTTCTCAATGCTATCGTACTTTCCATCGCGCTTGTTGTATTCCACAAATTCACCTTCCTTGCGGAATGTCACCGCTTTGATTCCAGGCACACCACGAATCACAACACTATTCAAGAGTTTGTTCTGGAACTTCTTGAGGTTTGCCAGATCATCCAGAGGATCTAGATTCGGGATGCGATCATCAAGCTTGAGGTTGATGCGGAGAACAAGCTTTGTTGAGTTGAAGTCAGAATAGGTCATGCGGATCTCATCTCCAAATCGGCTATCCAGCACAAAGGCAATATCGTCCATCGTGATGTTCTTGTTAAACATGCGCTCACGATCCAGAACAAGGCGCAGAACCCAGCGGCTTGCGGCAGCTTCACTGTCTGTCGTCTTGTATTGGTTGTTGGAATTGAGATCCTCAAAGATCTTGAAGAACTTGAGAAGATCCTTGTCTTCTTCCAGCACCGTTTCACCTTCCTCCACCTTCGGATCAAAGTAGATTGCAGCCTTGACAGTAATGTCACGCAGCAGAGTGAGCTCCAAATCCTGGGCCACTTCACGGGCCTTCTCCTTCTTCGTGCGGAACTCAGGCTTGAGGAAGACCGTGAGTGAGGTGGCCTTCGGGTTCTGTGTGACCTTCAGAAGCTCCTTCAGACGGGGTACACCACGAGTCATGTTAGACTTCGCAGCTACACCAGCCAAGTGGAACGTGTTGAGCGTCATCTGCGTGGAAGGTTCTCCAATGGACTGTGCTGCAATAATGCCGACTTGTTCGCCAGGCTGAGCCCAGCTCTGCCAGTTCTTCATCACAAGGACTTCGCAGAGTGTATTGAAGGCCTTCTTCGTAAAGCGTTTCTCCACAATGAGTTTGTGTGGCGCGCACCAATGGCGAACCAGCGCAGCCCAGAGCGGGTGGTACGTCTGCGTCTTGAGAATCACATTCTGAATTCCCTCCAATACATCCAGAGGCTGAAGATCCGTCTTGACAGGCACAAGACCCTCAGGAGTCTCCATCTGCGTCTGGAGATCAAACTCTACGCGGATATTCTCCAGAATGCGCTCAAGGTTGAGAGGTGCAAAGAGAGTACCCGAGAGTTTTCCTCTGTAAACTTTGTCTACAAGCATATTCCGATCATGAATCACCTCTTCTGCATATTCTTCTAGAGCCGCAGAGGCATCAATGTATCCCTCCGTCAGAAGATCCCCAATCGGCACACCTTCCATGCCATATTTGGATCGGATTTCTGATTCAGAGAGTTTGGTGATATCCAAGCTCGTGGACTCAATCTTGGTAGAATTGACACCATCTTCACCATAATGGAACTGGATAATATTCCCACGAGCGTCGCGGACAGAACCATCAAACTGCACGGTCAAATCCTCCATCGCCTTCACGAGCTGACGCTGGATATAACCCGTATCGGCAGTCTTCACTGCAGTATCAATCAGACCTTCACGACCTGACATCGCGTGGAAGAAGAACTCTTGGGGCGTCAATCCACGAATGAAGCTGCTTTCTACAAAGCCACGAGCCTCTGCACCATCGTCGTACTTCTTGTAGTGAGGAAGAGTACGATCACTAAAGCCGTAAGGAATACGCTTACCTTCAGGAGCTTGCTGACCTACACACGCCATCATCTGAGCGATGTTAATGGTAGAGCCTTTGGAACCGGCTTTCACCATCGCTGTGAGACGATTCTCCACAGCCAGAGAACGCAGACCCGTTTTGCCTGCTTCCTCAGTCGCCTTGTTGAGAGAGCCAATCACTCGGCTTTCAAACTCTTCCTGGTTGGATTTGCCTGTGTTGTTGTCAAAGAGATCCAAGTGAACTTGAAGGATGATATCCTCAATTTCCTTCTTCTTCTTTTTGATATCCTCCTCAATCTTGTGATTGGTCTCCTCATCGGCAACAAGATCGGAAATGCCGACACTGAACCCATTGTAGACCAAGAACTGCTCTACAGTGTTTTGCATAGAATCAATGAGATTTACAGTATCCGTCGGCCCATAGTCATTATAGGTTACGTGGATGATACCCTTGGAGGGCTTGGAGAAGATAGACTTGTCAAAGATACCTTTGATGATATTTCCACGAAGAATCTCAACTTCATTCTCAGGTCGCTTTCCACTATCCTCGTAGGAATCATTCTTCATCTTCAGATTGATGGGAGGCATCAATTGGGAGAGAACCTGTTGGCCGGTCCAACGTCCAGTGCCATTCAGCTTCTTCAGAGGCTCAGGCACAAGCCCTTCAAAGCGGCGATTCCACATCATCAAATTCATGAATTCACGACGATTAAAGTCCACATTCGGCTTGGTAATGCGATACGAACCCACTAGAGTATCCTGCACGATACCAATCACTGGCTTGCCATTGCGAGGAGAGACAATCTGGTGAGGGACTGCTGCAATCTCTAGAAGTTCTGTGGAGGCCTCGTAGCTTTGGGGGATGTGAGCGTTCATCTCATCACCGTCGAAGTCTGCATTGTAAGGTGCGGTCACAGAAACATTCAGACGGAACGTGTTGTAAGGAAGAACCTTCACGCGGTGGCCCATCATTGACATTCTGTGGAGTGTCGGCTGACGGTTGAAGAGGATGATATCTCCATCATTGAGGTGGCGATTCACAATATCTCCAAGGTGAAGCACAATGTCATTGCGATTCACATGCTTCAGACTGATCGTGTGGCCGTTTCGCTGGATGATTGACTTGGCACCAGGGTGGACGTCAGCGCCATTTTGAATCAATTTATACATTTGCATAATGTTGTATTGTGTCACACGCTCGGGTACGGATAGATTCTTGGCAATCTTCTCAGGCACACCAATTTCCCCAATGGAGAGGTTGGGATCGGGTGTAATCACGGAACGTGCTGAGAACTCCACACGCTTGCCCTGGATGTTGTAGCGGATACGACCTTCCTTGGAGCCTAGGCGCTGTTGGAGAGACTTCAGAGGACGGCCAGACCGTTGGGCGGAAGGTGCCACACCTGGAATCTGATTGTCAACGAGAGTGGCAATGTGGTATTGGAGAATTGCCAAGTACTGATCGATAATGTGCTTAGGTTGATTGGAATTGATCTTGTCTTGAAGCGCCTGATCGTTCTTGATAATATCAAACAGCTTGTGCGTAAGATCATCTTCAGAACGCTGGTTGTTGTCCTGGATGACGGAGGGGCGCACCTGCGGAGGAGGAATGGGGAGGACCGTGCAGATCATCCAATCAGGGCGACACCAGTAGCGGTTGAGTCCCATGAAGTCTACATCCTCGTCGGTAATACGACGGAAGAGACGGAGGACATACTCCACTTCAAGAGGCTGCTTTTGCTTGACAGGATCCTTTGTATTGCCTGGACCATCTACATTCTCCCACTCGGCTACGATTGTTGCAATCGCTTCACGAGTGAATTTGGTAGGCTTGCGTGCACCGCAACCGTCCTCTGTCTCTTGGCCGCAACGACTGATGTCCTTGCACTTTGTCAGAATCTCGCGCCAGCGAGCTTCACCTCGGCGCTTGAGAATGTTCTTATGAAGGTTCTTATCCACAAGCAACTTCGAGCAGCGAATGCAGACACATTGAAGAACATTCATAATCGTCTCAAAGAACTGAAAGTAGTAGACAGGTCGGGAGAGGCGATAATGACCGAAATGGCCGGGACAGTTGTGATTGGTCTGACCGCATGAGCGGCAGGTTTTTCCATTGTCTAGAACACCCATACGCGGATCAAACAATCCGCCGATTTTGGGTTCGTTCCCTTCGTATGTTTGATAACTGGTAACTTCAACCACGGAGCGACGTTCAATCTCTTCGGGGCTGAAGATGCCAAATTGAATGCCTACAATAGGCTCAATTTCAGAACTGGGTTTCACTAGTCCAGAGGGCATTCTCTCTTTTTCCTTATAGATTTGTAATTTTTAAACTTTAGCCTCAATTTTTTGGGGTCCTCCCCAAAACGGGCGAAAGACGTTTTAGCTCTGGATATCGTTTTCAAGATTCATCTGAAGCTGTTTTGGCTCAAAAGACGCCTTGGGTACATCAGGAAGATCAGAGGCAAAGGATGAGAGGGCTTTGGAATGAAGATGAAGATTCACAAGAGGTTGATTCTGGACGAGAGGAAACCACATATTGTGAAGCTTTACCCACTGGAAACTTGTTTCTTGAACGGTATACAATGCAGACTCGTTCAGATATCCAACAGTAGGAAGACCATTTGTATTTCGGGGATCGATTCCACCGATTGCCTGACCGTATGCAATGGCATCAAACACAAGAAAAAAAGAAGGATGACTTAAGAAGGCTGTTTCTTCTGCGTTTGCACTGTGACCTACAAAAGAGCGTCTCTCTCGCAAAGGTGTATTCACAGAATGGGGCAGAACAGGATAAGGAAAGACCTCCTCAGGCTTCAGACGCCGATACAATCCGAGAATTTTCATATCACTCAAATACTCTTTTCGCAGACATTCAATCATGAACGTGGTGAATTTTGTAATAGACTTGGGATTTCGGAAAAAAACAAAACTCGGATAGCCTTGCTCCAAATTATCAAACGGAGCTGCCATTCCCTGTGAAAAAAGACTCTCGGTTTGAGAGACAATTTCTAAGGGTACGTAGACCATATTGTCTGTTTCAATCATATAGTAGGATTGGGAAGGATTCTGAATTGCATACTCTTCCAAGATGAAAAACCGCTCAAATACATAACGCCAATATTGTTTGCGAAACTGCAAATCCACCATCGTGACAATAGTTTCACTAAATTCTTTGTGAGCTGCAGATTGAGTCAGAGATTCAATGTAGACGGGTGTAATGGAATACAATCTCTGGAGTGATTCTGCCTTTGTTGCATGACATTGATTCACGAGTAGAACAATCTGTGTTGAAAAAGAGTTGACAAGACGGGCCTGCTTCACACAGTCATTCAGATAATGCGGCCATGCTTCCCCAATGTGAAGAATTACTAAGGTTGGCATCTAGAGATAGATGCCAAGGAGGTTTAGATATAAGTTAATGTATTCTTGTAAACCCCTACACCTTTGTCTTTCTTTGGATATGCAAACTCGGAGAAATCAATCGTAGTCTGCTCCAAAGCTTTCTTTACAGACTCCTCAGTCTCTCCCCATCGGTCTATCATTTCATTGCCAACTGCACGAACGATGTAATCTACAAGATCAACCGCCTTTTTCTCTTCCTTTTCATCGCCTTCCAGATTGTATTCCCCAACTTTGATTTGCTTGTCATTGAGGAGAATTAATGCACTGCTAAGGAGGCGAAAGATGTCTGATGTGTTGTAAGATGAAGTCATACAACCTAGCTTCAGCAAAACCCAATCAATTTTTTCTATCTAAATCTGTTCCACAAATGGAAGTAGAATGGCCCTTTACAGAGAATCAGAAGAGAGTCTTTGCAAAGACTACAAACTATCTGGACCTGTAAGAAATTTTCAGGGAAAAAAGACACAGATTG
>JACCDO011027490.1_pt1 | contig 11394 bp, 13 predicted proteins | sample 7446101 | NCBI WGS metagenome assembly JACCDO01 (sample SAMN15323440, study PRJNA562643) | freshwater metagenome | isolation source: river surface water | place: USA:Blue River Watershed | collected 2017-08-16
ATGGTGGCGGCCTCCATACCGGTCGTATCTGCGACCGGCGGAAAGCACACCGCATCATACCGTGCAAGAGACGTGTCGCTGGCGCGGTCCAGCGACCTAATTGTGGCCAGTGTAGTATCCGCGGGAAGTTTCTGGAGGAACACATCAGGGACTATCAGACCGTCGTCAATCACAATACATATATGCTTAGGTGCATAAAGTGCATATGTGAGGATTAGTGACCATTCTTTTTGATCTGCTGGCTGAAAAACCGCGTCCCATTCAGCGCGAAAGAGAGATGATGCAGGGGAGGTAGGAGCAGTTAAAAGAATGCGGCGACTATAGGCTTCCCCGTGAAGAATAATATCAAATAGGCCCGGTAGGGCGGTTATTGATTGTGGATTGTAAAAGAAAAGTGTCCGATGGCCATGCAAGGGTGTATCAAAATTCTCTAATTTAACGACCTCTGTGGCGGACATTCTGGAGGTTTTGGTGTGGTTGTCTTTTAGGCATGGTGTGGCGGACAAAATATATGCCCGCATTAGTAGAATATGAATATTGTTGTTAAACTTGCCCTTGCGGCTGTTCTCTTGGTGGCTGTCGATATGCTCTACTTGTCGATCATAAGCGAATATGCCAAGTCCATGTTTGCGCGCATCCAGGGGGCACCGTTGCGCTTCAACTATCTGGCCGCGGCCATTGTATACCTTGCCCTCGCCTATTTGCTGACCCGGCCATATGTCGACTCGGCTGTGACCGCGTTCGGTCTCGGTGCGGCCACATATGCGGTCTACGACTTCACCAATCTCGCGACCCTGAAGGACTACTCCGTGCAGTTCGCGATGATTGATACAGTGTGGGGCGGCACACTATTTGCCATTGCACACATGCTGTATGGACTCCTTGTTGCCCGCTTTGAGGGAGGCGGTGCCTAAAACGGTAGCCGCGTGAATATACGCCGCCCCGTGGACGGGTCAAAACAGAAAGGGGCTGTAAAAATATACTCATAGTGCTGAACAAACCCAGCCTTGCGAGTCACATAATAACATTCCGTTGTCTTAATGGGAAGTTGTATGCTATAGCACATTAATGAACTATCACATACAATAACGCGGTCGGCGTTCATAATTGTTTCACGGTAATATGCAAGGGGCTTATATACAAATTGTTCCGCAAGCGCGTGCCATGGGTGTTCAGGTGTGTAGTTATTCTTATCTGCATCAATAATCAATGTAGTTGCGCGGTCGATTTCAAAATACGCCTCTATTTGCTCAGTTATAAAGCACGGACCGTTACGCGAATTTGCCTGAATGAAAATGTAAGGTATGCCTGCAAGTTTATCAGCGAGTGGCTTGCTGTGGGGACAATGAGCATAATGCGAATATTTCCAGAACACATCGATTGATAGCCCCGCATCTGCATAGAAATTGAACGGAAGTGCATCATATGTTGATGGGGTCTTGCCATATGAATGTGTATTTACTCCTGCTGCTACAACCTCATAGCCGTCCGTGAGTTGAGCCAAGAGGTCTGGTTTATAGCCGCGGCTACCATATATACACAAATCATTTGATATTGGATAAAATGTTATACATGGATCATCTGCATATAAAAGTCTCATATTTTCAATATAACGCTCGCGCACAGGAATTCGCACTTCATCATATAGTGTTGCCAAATATCGCACCGCGCCTATTGTATTAATCATATCACCCAATTCGGTATGCCCCAAAAAACACACCTTGCGCCGTGCATATCCTTTCTGTTCTTTTAGGGTGGAGTTCAGAATAGCGTTAATTTTGTGCTTCACGCGAAAACGACGGTCGTTGTCAATTATGATGGCATTACACAGGTTATTCTTTTCCGCATCATCCGATGATTCTCTGAATATATCCTGCATTTCCCATATTGACAAATTAATGTCCTTTAGGGTGTTGTAGTGATACTGCACATCGTGTGTAAACAATGGCAATAATTCATTGTAAATTGCGTCATATTCGCGCTGCACATCCGCACGCCGTGCATCAGTTATTTTTGTAAGTTTAATATCTAAAATAGAGAGTTTATCTAGCGCTTCTCCATATGATACGGGTAATTGAATTGAGTTTTCCACACAACTAGGTGCGCACCGAGTCATAAAATGCGGTGAATTCGAATCATGATCCTGGGTGGCTGTATCATATATGAATCCTACCGCTTCATAAAGTGCCCGTGCAACTGTGTTTGTCCTATCCACACTTAAATGCAGTGTAGGTATATTAAGTGTATCTGCGCGGCGAATCAATGTGCGGACTATAGTTTTTCCATAACCACGTCCCTGATATTCTGGAAGTATACATACACCTATCCAATTACGCTTACTGGCACTATCATAATCAATGTGTCCATATGCAATTGGGTTATCATTCATGAGCCCAATTATTGTGTATACATGATGCAATATAGCATCAGCCGGTTTACGTGTATTAAAATAACGAAACTGCGGAGGCAATGTGTTTGCACAAAATCTATTTAAATAATGCAAATTACTAGTAGTTATTTGCACAATTTTCATACGATACTTCATTATATATAAGATGCGCGTTTAAATCTTATACATTGGACACACTTCAACAATCGCGACAATCCGCGTGCAGCACCAAATAATCTTCAATGCACCGCACAATATATTTTTGCTGGTCAGCTGATAATTCTGGATATGATGGCAACATGCAACCAGTCGCAGTCTCCACTTCACTCCCATCACTCTTCCTAATTGCAGTTAGGTGTGCATGTGCATGTATATCGTAAAATAGGGGACGAATTTGAACATTTTTGTCAAGCATATAGCGCTCAAAATCAGTATATACGATGTCCTTTAAGAAGGCTGTGAACATCCATTTAGAATGTTCACAATCTTCCTCGGATTTGAGCAACCTAACTTTTCCTAGCTTGATAAGAGGTGCCAATAATTCAATATAGGTATTATATACTGTGCGTTTTGCTGCCAATATAGTGTCTATATCGTTCATCTGATCATATAGGAAGCCCGCCTGGACATTGGTCATGCGGTAATTTGTGCCGAGTGTGTTATGAATATAACGCTGGTCACTCATACCGTGACTGTAATATGTCTTAATGAATTTATACACATCGATGTCATTTGTTAAAAACGCCCCGCCTTCACCTGTTGTGATTGTTTTATTTCCGTAAAATGATACGGCGGAACACAATGTGCCTGCGGCTGACCCCGAGTATTTTCCTTCATAGCGCCCAAACAGTCCCTCGCAATTATCCTCAATGAAAATGATGTCAGGGCGCATGCGCTTCAGGTGCGGCACATTTACGATATTACCGAGATTGTGCACAATTACAACAGCACTATTAGGGGAGAGTGTGGATATATATTCGGGACTGGTGTCAATATTCATAGTAGCGGGGTCGGTTTTCATAACTTCAAATGTAGTCTCTGGATATTCCATTAAGCCGCAATTCCATGGTGCAATAAATACATTGTTTGGAATGTAGATGCGCTCAATTCCAGGATATTTGAATTTTAAGGCTTTGTATAAACAATGTGTCGCAGATGTGCCATTGTTCATGAGAATGCAATATTTGACTCCCAGGAACTCTTTTAAGGCGTTGGCGGCAAGGTCGACGTATATACCATGGTTGCTTATCCAATCATCGGCAATGGCTTTCAAGGCGGATGTTTTATAAGGCTCAATTAGGGGTTTATATATGGGAATCATTGGTGCGGTTAGGTATTTAGTATGTTATTTGTGGTGCACTTAGGTGCTACTGCGGTCCATAAATTTGAGCAATTAGGGGGTTTGCCAGGGCGGGCAACAAGCCACAATGAGTTACGAACAGGCTCTGCGTGAAAGCGCGGAAATGCAGCAATTAGAGGACGATTTTCGTCGTCTAATTGCGGTGGATGAAAGTCGGGCGACAGCTGCGGCCGACGTGCTGGAAGATGCTGTGCTTCATATAACTGGAATGGAGGGTGCGCCTGAACTGCGGCGAATTTTGCTCGCGGTGGTCGGTCTGGACGATGTGCTGGCCTCTGGCGAACTTGGATCGACGGAGGTGGAGGAATTGCGGGAGATCCAGCGAAGCCTGCAGGGGCTACTCGATGGGGCGGCAGGGGAGGTTGTGTCGGCGGATGACCATCATGCATATGCAGAGGCCATATATATGATTGAAACGATTTACAGTTATGTGCGGTGCGATGTATATGTGCATCTACAGCGGATTCATGTGGAAATGTTGGCGGTTGAGGCTGCAGCTGCGGCTGCGGCGGCTGCCAAGGCTCCTGTTTCGCTTAACGCGGCGACTACAGAGCGAACTCCAGAAGAACTACGCCAGGAGGCAATTGCGGCGCGTTTGCGGCGTTTTGGCGGGCAATAATTCATATTAATTATACATGTTTAGTGCGCTTATATGTGTTTTTTCTACTGCGCTTGTTGCTATATTTACCGCCGCCGAATCTCTTAATAGAAAATGCTGCCTTAAGATTCTGCATAGGTGGTGTAACGCTTGATATCGCTAATATAGCCGCCAATGGATCCGCCGCTGGGGCCACTGGAGCCGCCGCTGGGGCCACTGGAGCCGCCGCTGGGGCCGCCACGGGGGAAATATCGGGTTCAGTTTCAGGGAAAAAGTCAATTAGTGATGGTATATTATCAAGTTCTTTATCCATGAAACCACGCAGTATTCCCAGCCATTCGCGATAAAGTCTATGTGCAACACCCGCATCAACTCTCTCAAATACATTTGGGTGTGTCATATACGTTATTAGTGCTACAGCCGGCTTACCAAGTGTTTCATACACGCGAGTATAATACTTATTTAAATCATCTGGTAAAAGGTTTGGTGGAAACTCCCTTAATGGATTGAGAGATGTTGCACATGTAAACGGAAAAAATGTGCCTTGATCTTCAATTCTAGTAATAATAAGTCTAAATATTCTGAAAAATATATTAGAAAATAATAACCCTAAACTATATACATCGGTTTTTGATAAAATTGTATGAAGATAATCTTTAGGTGATAAGGTGTTTAATCGTGGTATTACATCTCGCAAGTAAAATAATACATTTACACGATTTGACCCGTCAACTTGCAATAGCCACGGTCGTGGTAAATAATTAAATGGAACTATATACCCATCTCTATGCATTCCAATCGTTTTACGAACATATGTATCATAGTCATCTTGAGTAATTCTATGTGTAGTATCTATAAATCGAAGATCATATGGCCATGCAAAATAATTTCTTAAATAATTAGTGCTAATATTAAATTCGTCTATATTAACTGGCATTTTGAGTGAAAAACCAAAATCGATATACTTTGCACGGTATCGTGTGCCAACCTTGTCAATTACTACGTTTTCTGCTTTAATGTCCATATGATAAAAATTATGGGAATGATAATGCACAAGCCCCTTGAAAAGATTCTCAAGGGCAGAAAAGAATGGCACATACGATTCTTTGTCAAGATGTGTAATAGTATCAAGTGCCACGCCTGCGTTTTTTGATTGTAATACTCTATAGCGTTCTATTGGACGATCGTCTGTTACAAATCTACACTTATAATTTCCACGGCGGTCTTTTTGTTTAACATATGTATTAAATGACACGGGGTCGACTTTGCATGGAGGTTTGCTGGTATATTCTGAATAAAGTTGCCGCGGATCAATAATACGAATGTGTCTAACTAATTCATATTCTTTAGTTGCGTCATCACTACGCATAATTTTAGAAAAAGCACGCGGATCAATATCAGCATTGCCTTCACATTTTAGTCCAGGATTCGTATAACCACATCCATATGAGCCTTGTCCAACGAAGTCGCCGCCTTTAATGCGTCTTCGGGAATGTCTTTTAGGGATGCGATGTTTTCGCGTTGCTCGCATTTACTATTTGCAAATATATTAAATATACGGGTTATAAGCCCATTGTAGCAAACCCTGGCGCTGGCGCGGCCGACATTCAAGATCCTTGGGGCTGCAATTAGCGCGGATTTGGCCCGCATGGCGCGCGAACGCCTTCCAGCGGGCGATTTGAATGCGGTCGATTTCGGGAATGCGGCGACCCATCCAGTAGCGAAAATACCACTGTGCCCAGCCCCGCTCATCGGGGTTCGTCTGCGGATCAGACAACTCAGGGTGTTGTGCGGAGGCCAGGCGATGTGCACCAGGGAGCCATCCGTTCCGCCGCCATACACTCAGGGGTTGTCTGGAGGCCACACCGAAGCGATTCACGGCAATATCGGGCTCTCCTGGACAAAGTTTGCCGGCTCTTATGGCGGCGCGAAACCAGGCGGCGGGGAATTCCAAAAGACAGTCGTTAAAGTATTTCCCCTCAAAGACACCTGCCGCCAACATCTCGGCCGGTGTCAGGGCCGGTCGAAAGTCTGGGTCAAAGTTTTTTCCAGGAGGCTCCGAAAGAAAGTATGAGTATGACCGCTCCATTTTATTCCAGACATATATCTGACGACCCTTTTTGAAATATGCGGCAGTCTTTCCCTTTCTTTTAAGAATGGCGAGCATGTCATCGGTTGTCTTTATGGCGAGGATGGCAGAATCTTTAAAGTCTTCCATCAGGGTGCACGAACTTTACTTTAGGGGCGGGAAAGAACTTTAGGGGTCACCGCGTTATACTTTGGTAATAGCGTGGGACATGGACGGTGCTCAAGTCATGTTGGCCTGCTCGGTCCTCATCTTTGCTATAAATGCACTTTTTGGAGACTGCCTACCACATCGTCGACGGCGCGTGCAGCAGCCGGTCATTCAAGTAGCCGTCGTCGCGCCTCTGCAGCAAATCTGGAAGGCGGCTATGGGGGCAGTAGGGGGTATACCGGAAGAATGCCCTATATGTTATGAATCATGCATGTCCTATTTGCGGACTCCATGTGGGCACTATGCGTGTGTGTTGTGTATGGAAAACACCCTGACCGTGAACCCTGTATGCCCATTTTGTAGGCGCGGATTGAGACTGCAATTAGAGATGTGGTTCTTGACGGACGAGGTCATGTCTGGTCTGAAGAGGGGTGTGCTGTATGCGTTTCGACGGGCCGATGAATGGGTGGGGGCTGCACTAGCTGCGCCTGAGTGGAATGCTAGGTTGTTAGAGGAGCAGATGCGACCCGTTGAGGGATTTTTTGTGGTGCCTATGTGGTGGCTGAGTAATCGGTCATTTGCGGAAGGATTCCACGGGGAAGTGCGGGGTGCAATTAGGGATATTGCGGATGGAAAGGGACGGGGATCGGCGCATGTGCGGTGGTTACTGGAGGGGCGGGAAGGAGGAATATAAGGGGCTGTGGCATATATACAGTAACATGGACGCCGACCTACTTGCCGAGTTGGACCCCGCGCGGTCGCTGGATAAGGTGCAAAAGAAGATTCACTTGCGGTATGTAAAAACTGGGCCGCGCGCTATTACGATTGTGGAGGGACTGGACTTTGACCTGGACCTGGTCCGCATTTCACAGGCCATGAAAAAGAAATTTAATTGTGCGGCGTCGATTCAGACGGATAAGTTTGGTAATGAAGTTATTCAGTTGCAGGGGAATCATGTAGCAAATGTGCGGGGCTGGCTGGTGCAGGAGGAGGTGCTGACGAAGAAGGAGGCGGAGGAGCGCGTTGTTACTCACGGGGTTTAGGGTCCGCTAGGACACGAAACCACGACCAGCGGGGTTTAGGGTCCGCTAGGACACGAAACCACGACCAGCGGGGTTTAGGGCCTAGACCTGAGCCCTTCAAAACACGCACTTAGGAGAGTCGCTCGGAGACAGCGGGACGGTGAATGAGGGAGCGCTGTGGATGCGGCTGATGGTGCGCAAGCGAGGGCTCGTATACACTTGCACCGAGATCGCGGACTTCGGGGGAGCATCGGATGGAATGATGACTTCGATTGCCTTGTGCGAAGGCGCCTCCACGTCCGAGTAATAGTCCGCCTCTTCATCGCAGTCGACCGGTGCTTTTGCGCCAGCAACCGCATCGATCTTCTCCACGACCTTGCCCATATCCTGATGGCAGGCCACGTAGACGGCTACACAGATTGCGATGACGGCACAGACACTGATCATAGCGCCCACGCACATATTGTAATTGTAGGGCTTACCCCGCAGATACTCATTTAGGGTGGGGACTTCGAAGGCGGAAAGGGCACGGAAGAGTGGCATGATGGGTTGGCTTGTGTGGCGGAGGCTACACCTAGACACTCCCCGCAGCCGCGGCGTCAATTTTTTCTCTCAGCATCACCGCATAATCGAGCGCGACCGCATGAAGATCACTCAAGAGTGCCTCGAAGACTTCATACGCCACTTGCTTGATGTCCTCGCCAATGTCGGCGAACTGCGGGTAGGTTTCAATTAGGTGTGGTGAGGGGGCGGGGAGGGACATGTAGTAATTATGTTTAGCAACTTGCTCTTCATAATCACTATCATCACTGTCAGGGTCATCCATGCTGTCGGCAGGATAGAAGCGCCGCGCGATATAATAGTAATTCTTCGCGTAGTCTTTCTGGAGGCGCTCTGTGATATCTCCGAAGAACGCGGCTGCCTCGGTTGGAACATTTGGGTCAGCGGTGGCGGCTGCGGTGGCATCAAGAATGCGCCGGCGCCCATATGCGATTCCTTCACGAATCTCGGTGTCGATGCGACCCCTAAGTGCAGTGTAGAGTTGGATGATAAACTCCTTATGGAGCGGCTCCCACGCCAGACGGGGGAGATCAGGAGGTGCATTTAGGATGTGTTCGAGGGCATCGAGACCGTCTGTGGCGAGGGCAAGGATGGCGGCGGGGCTTGTGGCGGCGGGGCTTGTGGCGGCTACGGACATGGCTTGGGGAGGGTGCAAGGTTGTGCGGACTGGGGGTTATTGTCAATTTTTGTGGCATAAGTGTGCGTTTGTCTAAAGTATTAAATGCAAACATATATAATATGGAATCAACCGTTGTTACACCGGCAGTTGTTGAAAATAAGAACAGACCTACTATAAATGTAAATAATACTAAAACAAATACAGATCCTGGCAATACATATCTTACAAAGAACGAATTTTATGAATGGATGGATGCATTTGAAAAACGGTTTGAAGCCAAACTGGATGCCAAATTCGATGAAAAACTTGCTCCCATTAAAGACACACTAAAGAAGCTCGAAGGGTTCCAAGACAACGAATCATTTGCAATTGAATACGAACTCCAGACAACTTTGCGCACATATCTTATAAAAAGCAACCCGCGTTCTCAAGTAAAGCATTACCCTATGAATAATATATATGACCCGTTCACATATAAGGAAATTACGGAATTAGATGCAGCATTTTTACTGAGTGAAGTTGAGCGAAAACCAGATTACTCACGACTGACAAGCAATGGTCGTTCATTGCCTCGTCCATCCGAAACTCCATATAGTCCAGATAAATCAAAGCATTTTATACTGGCAGAAGCCAAGCATTATATTAACACTAATAAAATTGCATACAAACTCTGGCAATTTGATAAAATTATAGCATCATTTCATGTGGCAAATCAATTAGGAAGTGGGCATATTGTCGACGGCGTTCATCCCAAATTTTCTAAATGTGTTGAGCGTAATAAATATCTTGGAGAAATTACTCGCACTACATTATACTTCGGCGCAGCTTATTGGCAGCCTAATATGTTTGATAAATTTAGAGCGGCAGTCACTCGTTATAAAGCGTTCGCTGAACAATTTAATAGCGCTGACCCATCGGACAAAATAAATTTATATAATGGTATTAAGGATATTGAGTATGTGTGGTATAAAAATACTGATGTATCTGGATGCGCCCCACCTGTGCGTGACTTATCAGACGAACAGATTATTGCATTAGAATCTATTGATGGTGCATTGGCTCATGTTGAGTTTATTTTTCCATCAGGTGGCAGATTTACCGTGGAAAATATGGACGGACCAGTGGGAGCAGCAACAGTTGCTCTCGGTGGTTCACGAAAAACACGCAGAAATCGCGGCGAAAATTAGCGCCGATGAGTGGTGCGGCGGCTACGCTTGCTTGCACGACGGCTGCGCGTGCTGGCACGTCGCTTGCCTCCGCGGCGAGACACATTCACCTCACCCGACTTCAGTCTGCTAAATGCATCACCAAGACGCGATTCGATTTTATGTGCAGACACATTATTACGCATATACGCGCCGCACATTTTTTCGGCCTGTTTGTATGGGCCCATTAAATGGGAATCTGGTGCACGTGGCTCCAGATCAGGTAACTGTTTGCAGATAGAGAAAACATATTTTGCATCCATAGGGGTTGTTGAAATACGGGACATTCTATTACTCCCCGTGATTTTCCGTGGCTGCCGGTGCAGCGGCGGCCGACGCCGGCACTAGCAAAGCCCCGCGCGCAATATGCGCCAGTGCCATCAACTGAGCGTGCACAACATCATACACGACCTCTTTTATGATGTCACTTATGTCTTCATATTCGAGTTCCACAGGGTCACATGCGACCTCCTCGCCGGTCGTCAAACGCCGCACCAGTTCTCGTTTATCGGCACAATCAGGTGCCTCGGCCAATTCGTCTTCCAACTCGGCCGGGTCCGTGAAACGCATCAACCGGTCAGCATGGAGTTTTCGCGCGGCGCCCTCTAAATTCCGTGCGGTCCGCGTAAAGTAGGCCGTCGCCTGGCGCACCTTCTCCTCCTCGTCCACATCATCCCCTAACAGCAGGTCATGGATTGCATTTAGGGATTCTGGGAAGCGCGGCGTGGCCGCATTGAATAGATTTTCCGTGAGGGCGATGGTAAATTCCTGTTCTTCGTCTGACATACCTTCTGTGATGGGCTTAATGGACGTTTCGGTAAATTCGTGGGCAAGTTCACTTAGGGAGTCGATGGCTTGTTGGACTGTGATAGTCGCGTGGGGCATGTGGCTTGGCTGGGTGTGCGGCACTAAAAATATAGGCGGGGGCTGTGTTTTTCAATTTGTTTTGGGGGGGTGGTGGGTATGCAGGTGGTCTCATTCGGGCCACACAATAGTCACGCGGCAACTGCCAGCGGGTGGCGCGGGGGCGTCCACCCAGTCGGCCGGCTTCGGGCCGCATGCGAAGGCCTTGCCTGCCGCGCGGGCAGCATAGCAGGTGATCCAGTGATTCTGGCCGACAACCGGCTCGTCATTCCACACTTGTGCAGGGAAAAGCGCGAAATCGCCCGTGAGGCGGCTGTCGAAGCGGTCCGTGTCGTCAGGTGCGCGGAATCCCTGCGCATCATAGCGAATGTCCGCCGCCGACAAATACTCGGCGACCACGATGTGGTCCTCGTAAGACTTCCTGGGGCAATTCAGCGCCGCATCGGCGGCGGACGGGAAGTGGTCGATGAACACCCAGTTAGGGTTGCCGTCGCGCGACAGCGTGAGGCTGTAGAGCGACCACACCTTAATACGGGCGGC
>JACCDO011890469.1_pt1 | contig 11393 bp, 11 predicted proteins | sample 7446101 | NCBI WGS metagenome assembly JACCDO01 (sample SAMN15323440, study PRJNA562643) | freshwater metagenome | isolation source: river surface water | place: USA:Blue River Watershed | collected 2017-08-16
ATTAAAGATGATTTTGATATTGCATTAGTTTCATGTGGTGGTTATTCAAATCCTCTTTTATCATACTTATTATCAATTGGTAAATCCGGTATTAATGTTGGTAGTGTTTTACAAATGTATTGGGGTGTATATGGTGAAAAATGGATATTAGAAAAACCTGATATTATTGCATTATATTCAAATAATAACTGGATTAGACCATTAGATTCTGATAAACCAGATAAACAATATGTATCTGGATCAGTTTATTGGTGATGTTATAATAAAAAATAAAAACATCAAAATAATAATATTATAAAATAAATTAATAACTAAATGTGGCCCTAAAATTTGTATTAGAAAATGAACTAAATTTATTGATAATAATTTCAAAATGAATTAAACAGTTCAAATAATTTTGTACTAATTCTTCTCTATTATCAAAATTATTTATTGATAATAAAAAAGCATGAAAACCCATTGAATACCAATTATTACAATCATCATTAGTACATCCTCCAAAAGTATCATTCATTAACTTATGAATTAATTCTTGGGATTGATCAAAAGTTATTTCTTTTGTATTTGCTACAAATTCTTTAATTAATTTTATGTGATAAGGAGCTTTATCTGTGTTTGTTTTATTTTTAAAAACCATTTTAATTCTATCAAAGTTTGAGATGAAACTAGATGGTTTTGGTTTAGATTTAATTATATTGATTAAATTAGTCATAAAATCAATTGGTATTTTTTGTTGATATTCGGTGTCTGTGGTAGCTTGTAAACAACTATAAAGTGACATTGTTAAAATGGTGAAAATATACTCACATGATTCATATGGATCTGAATAAAGCATAAAACCCAAACCATCATCTGGAAAAAAAGGACAAAGATTAATTTTATTTTCAAGCATAAAATCATAAATTAGATAATAAATATTTCTAAATCTTTTGATATATTTATTATCTTGTTGTTCATCGAATAATCTATCACGTAAGTAATTTAATTTATTTAATGATATTTCCATTAAATAAACTAATAATAAGTTAATACTAATTATAATCAATTTTTTATAACTAAACTTCAATTTCTTTATTTTTGTTTAACATTGAACCATTATATTTTAGCTTAATTACCTCGGTATTATTACCAGTTTCATTATAAATCATTAGTTTGACCTCATTAATTTTAAAAAGCTTATAACTTTTAAACTCTTTGTTATTTTCTTCATCGATCATAGCCGTATGATCATCCTGTATTTTTTCAATTAATTTATCTAAAATACTGACTGTTTTTTCTGGAAGTTTATTTTTATAATCATCATATGATACTTCAATATTATTCATATGTTGATCTATTAGCTGGTTAATAACTGAATGTTTTTGTACAGCTTCAAATTTATTTCCATTATATACATAAGCTATGTTATCTCTTAGATTTGTTATATAGATATTTCTGTATTCGGGGCGGTCATCATTAAAGTGAACTGTTTTTATAGATTCTTCAATAGCTTTATATTTACAGTTGAGTATCTTTTTAATTTCTTTGTCAGATAATATTGATTTGATGTCTTCTGAACCAAATTTAACTATTTGAATATTGTTTACATTACCAGAATTGATTGAATTGTTATTTCCATTAATTAAATTTTTATTTATTTTTTCTAACTTTTTTGGATGAATTTTTGAAAATGTATTAACCAAATTATTCATTTGCTCTTGTAATTCAGTAATTTTATTATTTAAATTATTTATTATTACGTCTTTGTTGTCTTCTTCTGCTTCTTTTTTTATTTTACATCTATCATAATGTTTAATTAAACTATCTTTTCTTGTAAAACAACAATTACAATATTCACATTGTTTATTATTTATTTTTGTGGTTGAAAATTTTGGCGGTAAATTGGCGGAATTTGGCGGTAAATTGGCGGAATTTGGCGGTAAATTGGCGGAATTTGGCGGTAAATTAGTTGAAATATTGCAATGATATTTTGCATTATGTTTCCATATACCTGATTTGTTTTTATAATTTTTATTACATATATTACATTTAAAACCATCAGTTGAAATATTAGAAAAAGTTTCCATCTATTTTTATATAATATACTATCTTATATATTTTTTTAAATGGAAACCGTTTCCAAAACTTGGAAACCCAAGTCCAGAGAGAGAGATACGGGTAAAAAATTTTGGTTTATAATTATATAATGTTAAATTAATGATATATCTAATAGATGTTCGTGAAAAAGATGAATTAAATAAAAAATATTTAAAATCTTATGATCAAAATAAAAAAGTAATTAATATTCCAACAAGTTTAATTGACAATTTTGTTGATCAAATTACACAACTTTCTCAAAATGGAGGCAATATTTATTTGTTCTGCCGTTCGGGTAATAGATCAAGTACAATTAAACAAAAATATTTTAAGCATATAAATAACATTATATCATCAGGTACAGTTGAAGACACTGCACGAATTCATAGTTTAGAACTTATTAAATTATAAACCAACAATAAAAAAATTGAAATTTTGACTTGCTGATGGCGCCATTAAGTTCAAGTCTATTGCCTAGGCTGACTGTCAATTAACAATTTGATTGACAGTCAACCGAAGCAAATCATTCCTGACTACAATGGAACGACCACCTCGACCTCCCAGGTCAACAACTATGAGACTAGTTCTCGACCCAAGCGCCAGGCAGCCGCCGATGGCGAAGCTCAACGCCGTGAAACCACAGCCTACTACCGTAGCGTCGATGCTCAGATATCGTACAATATGGCAGGAGCTAACCCCAAGTACACTCAATCCGGACAAGTTCGATGTGAGTATTTGGGCACAACTCGCAGGTGAGCTTAGCGCTTTGCACCCTCAATCCCACCCATGATTTTTTTCATACGTGGGATAAAATCCACGTGTGTTTTTTGTATTGGGTGGATTTTCTTCCTCAACCTTTTCCTTTAGTTCGTTACATATTCTAACAACAAAATAAATTATTTTAACTAACCTAAAATAAAATTACATACTAAAATTACATACAAATAATATCGTAATTATCTTCATTTTCCAGTTCTAAACTAAAACCATTTGATTCTATTTTAGCAGGATATACATGTGGGGTTGGTGAGTAATATGAAATACTTGAACCATATCTACCACCAGGTACAAATGTTATTTTATAATTTGGATTAATTTTGATAAATTCTTCTAATTCTTTATCAAAATTTGGATCTGTACAATAAATTCCTCCCTTTTTATCTGGAATATTATCTATTTGTACTTTTACCCCATTCATTAAAATATATAAATTATTATCTTCTTTGTAAAAAATTCTATCGGGTTTATTAACAAAAGCATATGCTGTCCACTTTTGAATTTTTCCAGTTTTAAGTTGTCGTTCCATGATTTCTTTTTCTTTTAATTTTATTTGATTCATGAAATCTCTATTTAATTCTTTTTCAACTTCATAACTAGTATATATAATCATTAATTTATAAGAAATTAATTGAATATAATAAAAAATCATTTTTTTAATTTATTATATCAAATTTATTTAATTTTTCAATTGTTGCTTTATCAGTAATTTTATATTTGTTCAGTGTGTTATGTACAAATCTATGTGATCTTAATGCATTAAATCCATCGGAAGCGTCTCTTAAGTGATACTTAATCAAAACATCAGCACCTCCAGGATGTATATCTAAATATTTAGTTATATCATACCAATCATTATTAATTTTAATAATTATAGAATTGGAAAATGAATTATCTTTAGGCTTAGACATTCTTTCCCCCATTATTATCAAATATAAATTTTTTTTAAAGTGTTTATAATTTATTATAGTTTAATTTGCTTCTTTTAACTAAAACATATAAATAAGCACCAATAAAAATATTGAAATTTAAATCGAATAAGGGCACATTAATAAAAGGTAATGTCGAATTTTGCCGAAGAGTCAAATAATAATACCGATACCAATACCATTAGTAATACCATTACTAATACTGATACTATTAAATCAGAGGGTGAGGGCTGTGAAATTCCTCCTCTTTCTCTTGAGCGTGTTAGTGACTTAGCTTTTCCAGTACCTGAAACAATAGAAGCTTGCTCTCCTGGAGCAACATTTACCACTTATAAAATGGGCGGTTCTAGTGGAATTTCAGGAAAAGAAAACCAAGACGCTTGTTCTGTTGTTTCAATTAAAGCAAATGGAACTAAATTTTCATTAACAACAGTTTGTGATGGACATGGTCTTTTTGGACAAACATACTCTAATACAGTGGTAACTATGATGCCAAAGTTAGTTATTCAAAAATTTGATGAAGTTTTACAAGATCCATTTTCTACATTAAAAAGCATATTTGCCGATGTAACCACACAATTAAAATCTTCAATGGGTCATAAAAGTGGCGGAACAACTGTGACAGTAACAATTTTATCAGATGGTTTATTAATAGTCGCAAATGTAGGTGATTGTGATGCCCTATTAAAAACAAACTCGCCGACTGAATCAATTGTTATTGAACGAAATGGTCAAGTTGTTTCAAGTTCAGACCTAATATCTGAGGGTGTAATTAAAGCGTCAGTAGACCATAACTGTAACAACTATAGCGAGGTTGTTCGTGTCCTTGAGTTGGGTGCTAAAATTAAGTATGCAACCTCAATCCGAGGATTACCAGAGATTGATGCATTTGTTGCAGTTCCAGTTGCAGAAAAATCTGACAATGATGCTAACCCAGTTATTAATTATGAAAAGGTCCCCCATTCTAAACAACTTGGTGGTTTTATCTCAAATTTGTCTAAAGATCCTGCTGTTTATTTTCATGGAAACGGTGTACTTAATATGACTAGATCTTTTGGAGATTGGAGTGCATTTTTCTTGTCGGCAGAACCTGATGTAACTAGAATTACCTGGAATAAAGGCGATAGAGCTAGGTTGCTGGTTGCAAGTGATGGATATTTTAATTGTTTTTCTCACGAAGACCAAATTAAGGAGTTAGATTTTGATTTGACACCATCTGATATTTGTAAACGAGGGCATACAGCAGTTGGAAAAACATTTGGTCACAAGCATGCGGACAATACTACTATTGTGGTTTTAGATACCGGTTTATAATTATAAAAATATAACCAAATTTTTTTAATAAATTATTTAATAAATAAATTAATAAGGTTCATCTAATATTTGAATAACTTGTAATTGTTCAGCTCCAATAATTTTACCATAATCTTCCATTAATTCAATAAATTTATTTTTGGTTAGTTCAAATTTTTTGCCATTTTTATCTCTAATAAACAAGTGTTTTCCAAAAGGAGGTTCTGTTAATCTGTCATATTCATTAGCTGGATTTGGATCATATCTTAATGTATATGCTTCTTTTCCACAATAAAATCTATCAATATTATGATTATTTTCAAACAAAGGTTCTTTATTTGAACCTAAACATTTAGTAATTAAAGAAGCATCATAATAATAATCATATGGATTTGAATCATGTAAATAATCATCCAGAGTTACAGTTTTCTTAACAACAACATCTTCAATAATTAAGTAATAATTAAATTCACTATCAACCGCATAAGGATATGGAACATCATTATTACCAACCGGTGAATGATATGAAACTATAGGGTACTTTGTATGAAATAATTTTATTTTTTCACCAATATAAGTGTAAGATGTTTCTGTTATTTGTAATAATATACTATTACCATTAAAACTATCACCATATCCACCACTAAATTCAGTCATATTACAAAAGTGACTTTGACCAATAAATATTTTTTGTGGATTAACATTTAGAACTAAACAATTATAATTTTCATCATCATAGTCCATTGATTTATAAACACTTACATTGGAATTATTTTGAATAATAACTTTATACGGTCTTCCACCATTACAATGAGTTAAATATTCTACTTCTTGATTAACTATAATATTTTCCATTATTTATAAATTAATAAAGTTATAAAATAAAAAAATCAATTTTATTATCTAACTAGACCATTAGAAATATGCGAACCCAATAATTCTGTTGCACATTCTTTATTTTTTCCAGTATATTGAACATATTTAGGGCTAATACAAGTTTTTCTTGTTAACACATTCATTATACTTTTAACTAATTGATTAAACATTTCAGTTTCTTCTGAAGTAATAAATATAGAATCTTTTAGTTTTTGTACAATTACATAAATCTTTTTGTATTCTTGATACAATTCCTTACTGTATTTATTTACATCATTATATTTATTTAGAAGTTGATCAAGAGTTAATTTATCTGAAGAGTATTGTGATGATTCAGAATTAATAAATTTTTTATACTTTTGATAGTGTTCTAAAAATTGTGTGGCCAAATCGTTAGTTGAATAATGAGTTGTATTTTTCATGTCTTTAATTAGACTGATCATTTGATTTTTATCATCCGATGGTGTAATATGGACATTAATCATGTTTTCTACATCACCTAATTTACTATTTACACTAGATAGTGTATTTAAAAACTGAGGTTTGATCATTTCAAGTTTTTCCAAATATTTAGAATCCCAAATCATTTGACTATAATGTTTGTTCATTGTTTTATTCAAGTTATCAATTTCATGTTTTAGTTTATTTAATTGACCTAATGATTTTTGATAGTTATCATTTGCAACATTCATTGTTTTATTAGAACTAACTAAGTTCATAGTTTGTTCCTCTTTTAGTTTAAAATTTTCATTTATAATATTTGAAATAATTTGTTCAACCCTGTTTTTAAGAACTTCTATTCTTAAATTTGTTTGATTATTGAATTCAACAACTTTAGTTATATTAGCATGTAATTTTTTACTATTAACAGAACTTGAACTAATTATCGGAACTGTTATTTGTTGAACAGCTGGCTTAGCAGGTGCACTAACTGGCTTAGTAGGCGTGCTTACAGGTTTAGCAGGTGCACTAACTGGTTTAGCAGGTGTACTTACAGGTTTAGCAGGTGCTGGTGTAGGTTTAGCTGGTGCACTTACTGGTGCTGGTTTAGCAGGTGCTAGTGTAGGTTTAGCTGGTGCACTTACTGGTGCTGGTTTAGCAGGTGCTGGTGTAGGTTTAGCTGGTGCACTTACTGGTGCTGGTTTAGCAGGTGCTGGTGTAGGTTTAGCTGGTGCACTTACTGGTTTAGCAGGTGCTGGTGTAGGCTTAGTTGGTGCGCTTACTGGTGCTGGTTTAGCGGGTGCAGGTGTTGGTTTAGCTGGTGCACTTACTGGTGCTGGTTTAACAGGTGTAGGTGTTGGTTTAGCTGGTGCACTTACTGGTGCTGGTTTAACAGGTGCAGGTGCTGGTTTTGCTAATGTAGTTGTTGGTTTATCTGGTGCTGGCTTGGTTGTTACGCTATTAAGTTTCATTCCAGAAACACGAGTATTTTCAGAGCTTGAAATTAAAAGTTTCGTTTCACAATTTTTAAGAAACAAGCAATCAGAATCATAAGCTTTCCAGGCTAATTGCCATTTTGACATTGGCGAATTAGGACCATCATTTCCTGAAAATTCCCAGTTTTTATTACCAAAATTTACATTCATCATATCACCTTCTTTGTTTTTAAAGTCTAGTTTATCATTAGAACCATCTGAATTTCCACAAATTCCAGTAACTTTTCCAAACATTTTTTCAGGGCAATTTATTTCAAGAGTTCCGCAATAGGATCCAAACAGTCCAACACTAAATCCATTTGGAAATGTTAATTTGAGAGCTAAAACTTTTTCTTTAATATTTTTCCATTCAAATTTTTGGCTTCCATAATATAAATCTACACCACCGTATACTTGGAGTTTATTGGATGGTAAATCTAATAATTTTCCATTGAGAACAAACTTTTTAAGATTATTTACATCAAATTCAAATACCATTTTATTGTATTTAACAGAAAAACCAGTCATACAACTTGGAGTAATACCACGATATTTCCCACCTGTATGTTTAATCATTTTTTCTTGAACTTCAAAATTGTCAAATTTAACCAACGTGTAAATACCGGGTTCTTGCAAGTCGAAAGATTGTCCATCATAATTTATAAAATGTGGATCACCACTAGCAGTACAATATTTTTTGGAAGATGAAGCTTTAGATTTTGATTTAAAATCTTCTGCAAAGAAAACACCATTCTCGGCTATTTCTTTATCTTTAGTTACCCAATAATCAGTAATACAACCTTTCATAATGTCATTGCATGCATTTAGGTTATTAAGGGAACATTTTTTGTTAGTTAATTGATTACAAAAATCAAAGGCTGACATACCATCTGATGTTTTTAACCAATTTGTTATTTCATTTGAAAACTGAGAAGGAACTTGATTTATTGAAACCAATAGTTTTCTTGATGGATATGATAATTGAAAGGTATTATTATTACAATTATCGGTAATTTCACTTGATTGTACTAAACAATTAAATGACAAAAGTATCATTCCAACGAGTAGTAACGCCGGAGGGTTAATGGTTCTACTCCTATTTTTTAACTGCATTGAATGGAAAAGGTCGCTCCTTAGTCCCCAAAATGTTTCGTATTCAATTTTTTTATTTTAATATATTGAAAATGGTTTTATTTCATATTTTTTTAAAAATTGGTTTTATTTCATATTTTTGTTAAAAAATTGAAATATATAACTTAATGACACCAATTAATTTAAAACTAATGCCAGAACTACCTGTTATAGAAGAAACAAATACCCATACCCTCAGGTCAATTGATGAGCTATATAAAAATCATAAAGACGTTAATCGAATTTATCATTTTCAATATAAAACTGAAGAATCGGCTAATAATTTTGGTAATTTGCCAATGTCTTTGTTAGATAAATCGTCTCATCATACTATTTTTGAAGTTGATTCATGTATTGATAATATTTATCCAAATAATCTTATTGTTAGATCAAAGAATAAACTTGGAGATTTAACTATTGCATATGGATTAATTCCTGATAATTATCGTTTTGACGTAATTAGTTCTAATTTAGATGGAAAAACATTGGTTATATATGATAAACATATCCATCGAGATAATAGAGATAACAAATGTTCAGAGGATAACATAAATACTAAAAACCAAGAGGAATAATTAATAGGACTATATAAAAAAACATTGATTTATAATTGAATTAATATATTCTAACTAATAACTAATGAATATTGTAAATAACCAAGATAATATTTTACAATTACATCCAGATGATAAATCTGCATATTTACAAAATTTTAAAAATATTTTTAAAATAGAAGAAAAAAGGGAAAAAGGCTGGATTGAGTGGTTTAATTCATTTGATGACTATTTTAATGAAATTAATAAACCTAAAATATTAAAATATTCAGTTAATAAAAAAAATTATCAATCTGAATTATTTTCTGGTTTAATAAAAAATTCAATTAACATGTGTAATCAAATGAATCAAACAATTACATTAGAAGATGTTAAAAAATATGGTGCAACAATTTATTATTCCGATTATGATGTTAAAAAAGATAATTATTTTGAGGACTTAAATATTTTCAAAGTTGAAGATGGACATATTTGTCTTTATTGTGTTCAAAAAGATCAAACTCTAAATGCTAATTTAGTTGCGCGTATTTTTCCAGTTAACACCAGTTATTCTTTATTACCTTGTTCGTCGCCTTTAGAAATTGATTTTCCAATTAATGATGATAAATGTTTGGTATTAACTGAGGGTCCACATTATGAAATACAAAAAATTACTGGGTATGGTCGAATGAAATTGATATGGGTTTTTTTATATAATAAATAATTATGTAAAACTAATTATATATTCAAATGATATATTCAACATATATAACAACATGGGATTCAAATCCTTATAACCAAGTTCAAGACATGATTAATAAATCAGTATTAAAACCAAATACCAGAGTAATTTTAGCATTTGCCAGTTTTAATTTTTCAAGTACTGATTATGTACCTGGTATTGGAAACCAAACACTAAGTGATTTATTAAAATTAACAAACTTGGTTCATTCTGCTAATTCCAAAATTAGTTTATCAATTGGTGGCGCAACTTATCCATTTTATGGTTCTGACCTATACAATAGACCAGGTGATTTAGCAACTAATATAAATATACTATTAAATAAATGTGGATTTGATGGAGTGGATTTTGATATTGAAGATCCATCTAGCGTGCCAGCAAATTTTGCAACTAATGCTGCATCATTAATAAATACATTAAAAAATATTAATCCTAACTTAAATATTACTTTAACAACCGCTGCACAAGCATGGTCATCCAATAATTATCAACAAAACTTATTAAATTTAACTATTGGAAATTTATCTGCTTGGCAATCTATGGAATATGATTTATGGATTGATCCATCATCTGATTATTATGGACAAATTCAATGGGATATTAATTACTATTTAACCAATTGGAAAGTTGATCCCAGCAAAATAATTTTGGGTTTGATGCCAGGATTGGATGATACAAAGCGCAACCTAACCTTACAATCCGCTTTAAATTTGACTAGCTTTGCTAAATCATCTGGTCTTCAAGGTGTGATGACTTGGACAGTTAATGTGGATAGTAAAGGTTGCGATGGTAACGCCCCTTATGCTTATTCATTAGGTATTCAATCTATGTTAAATAAAAGTAAATCTCATAAAAAAGCATAGTTGAGTTTATACTAGAGATTTTTTATAAAATAATAATATATATTTATTAAATATCGATGAATGAAAGTAAAGAAAACAATCAAATAGAAAAACATATAGAAATTGATATTGAAAATGGAGAGAAAGAAAAAATAATAATTATAGGAAATGAAGCTTTTTGTCCATCAAGAGGTTTAGAAGACAAAGATAAACCATTAGATTATAAATCTATTTGGGACATTAAACAAATGATGAATGGCAAATTTGGTTTTCATGAGGGAGAATTATCAAATGCTTTGGATATTTTATCTATTTATTTAAAAGGTCAAAAAACAATTTATTTAGAGGCAAAATCATATTGTGAATTTTATTTAAATCGTTTAATGATGCCTTGTATATTGTTATCATCAGTTTGTTCTGTAATTAGTGGTGTTTTTAATGAAATTCCACTTGCAGGAAAAATTATTGCGGGAGCTACTGCATTAAATGCATTTCTAATGAGTTTAATAAGTTACTATAAATTAGATGCACGAGCTGAAGCCCATAAAATGACCGCATACTCTTTTGACCAATTAATTTCAGAATGTGAATTTACTTCTGGTAAAATATTATTATATTACACTAATAAAAACAAGCATATAAAAACTGATGAAAAAAGAGATATAAATTATAATATTTATGATGAAAAAGAAAATGATAATAAAGTAATTTATGATTTAGAATATTTTAATAATTTTATTAATAGCATTGAAAAAAGAGTAAGAGAAATAAAAGAAAAA
>JACCDO010632983.1_pt1 | contig 11391 bp, 2 predicted proteins | sample 7446101 | NCBI WGS metagenome assembly JACCDO01 (sample SAMN15323440, study PRJNA562643) | freshwater metagenome | isolation source: river surface water | place: USA:Blue River Watershed | collected 2017-08-16
ATTAGAATAAGTATTTAGTTTGTATTTATCAAAGTCTATAGAAGTATAATCATTATTAGAATTAACTGCCTTGGTTAAACATTTATTTAATAGATTATACATATAAGCACAATCAGCTTTATTTTTTTTTGTTTCTTCATCTAAACTTTTATTTGCAGACGAGTTTATTTCCTCAATTGAAGGCATTGTATAAGTTTTTTTAAACATAAAATCAAGTATCATTTATGTATATAATATATATATATAATTTAGTATTTTATTAATTTATCAACTTTTTATCACTTCAGACAAAAATATATAATAATATAAATTAAAAATATTTTTTAATAATTATATTTATAAAAATATGATTAAAAAAATCTTGAAAAAATATAAAATTTGTAATAAGAATAACTTGGATGGGGGTAAAAAAAAATCATTTAATCTATTTGATTCAGATTCTGAATCAGATTCTAGTTCAGAGTCAAGTTCAGAGTCAAGTTCAGAGTCAAGTTCAGATTCTAGTTCAAGTTCAGGTTCAAGTTCAGGTTCAAGTTCAGATTCTAGTTCAAGTTCAGATTCAAGTTCAGATTCAACCTCTGATTTAGGTAATATTTCTAAATGTGATGATTTTTTTGATAATAATAAAAATAAACCTGAAAACAAATTATGTATAAATTATGGAAAAAGTATATTAAGAACTATTGAACACTGGACATTTGATAATTATGTAACTATAGAAGAAGTTGGAAATAATGAAAATAAAACTTTATATAGTATGATAGAATTACAAAAAAATAATATTGTAAAAAAATATACTAAGATATTTTTTAATGAAAAAATATATAATAATTATATTGAAAAATTAAATAATAATATATCTTTTAAAAAATTTATTAATGAAATAACAGATTTTAAAATTACAAATCCAAAGTATTTTACTCAGATCGATAAAAATGATTATAACATTAATGAAGAAACTATAAATAAAATGATTGAAGATGTCAAAAAGAATTTAATAAAATATTTGGATAATGGATATTATAATTATACTACAGGTACAGGACATGCTTTTGGAATTTATTTTATAAAAATTAATTCTGAACCTGAATATTGTAGATTTTATATTTTTAATAGTGGTTTAGGTTCTGGATATCATGGTATATTGGACGATGGAAAAACAAGTTGGGGAATTTTGTGTTATAAACTTCCAATTGAAAAAGTTATAAAATTCTTTACTTTACAAATTTATTTATGTTCTAATATTGATACTAAATATACATATAATCTAATGTTAAGAGATTTATTAAGTGATAGTGGATTTAATTCTAATGATAATTCACCTTGTAATAAAATGATAGATTTTCCTAGTCTTATATTTAAAAGAAAAACTGATTTACAATTAATTGGAAATTGTAGTTTTAAATCAGTTATCTTTATTCTTGAAATATTATGGGCTGAAGAACAAAATTCACAAAATGATGAACTAGATAAAAACTTTGTTGCCTATTATAATTTTATGAAATTATTACTTTTAGCATCATATGCACATTATTCAAATAATTATGACTTGTCTTTTTTATCAAAAATTAATGAACAACAAATTTATTTAAATAATTTAATTGATGTAACAAAATTAGTGTCTGAATCAAATTTATCAGAAGAAAATAAACAGAAAATATTATTAGATATTGAATATTTAAATAATTATCTAACTAATATAGTTAAATATTATCAAGATAGATTATATCGAAATATGGAAAATTATGATGCATCAAAGTTATATTATAATTTAATTGATGATAAAGATGTAGAAGAAGAATATGAAGATGTAGAAGAAGATGAAGAAAAAGATGAAGAATATTATGAACTAGAACAAATTAAAAGTAAAGGTTCATATGATAAATTAGAAAAAATAAATCAAGTATATGAAATTAATGAAATCGATGAAAGAGTAGATGAATTAATTTTTAATGGAATAGACTATAATAAAGTAAGTGATTTAAATAGATTTATTGAAAATAAAATATTCTATACTTCTAACTTATCTGAATTTATATTGAAATATAATTATAAACAGACTATTGATTTTCTAGATAGTTTAGTAAATTTATTAAGTTCAATAGATAATCAAGAAGAATATGGATCATCAAATATTTTTAATAAAATAGAAATATATTTAGAATTAGTAATGGATTTTTATAATTCAATTGCAAATATTTTTGTAGATACTATAATTAAAGAAAGATCATTTAATGATGATGAATATGATGAATATGATGATGATGAAACATTAAATTTTACTGTAAAAATTACTTTATCAGACAGAACTTCCGCAGTCTTATCAAATTTGTCTAGTCAGTTTGATTTAACACAATTATCTAAAATAAAAAATTTTATTTTATTTAGATATTATTTTGATAAAACAAAAGAATTTATTATGAAAATTTTAAGTTTATTAGTCGAATTAAAAAAATATACTGAACATACATTCAGTTCTGAAATTGTTGAACGAATTCAACATTTTTCAAACCAAATAGTAATTTATTTCTCAAATCTATACCAAGTACTTTATACAAATAAGTTTTATAAAGATAAGTATCTTTACCAAAAAATAGATATATATTATTTATTCCTAATAACTGTAGTTGTATTAAATGGATTAATTTTTGAAAAAATATACGGATTACAAAATGAAAAAAATTTTGATTCTAATATATCGGATGAATCTATTAATAGTTTTGAAAAACTTCTTGGTACATTACTATTAAGAGATTATAATGAAATAAATTTATTGTTTAGATTTAGAGATACTATTATATCTGAAAAACTATTAAAGTATATGATTTTACCTAAAATTAATATACCAGAATTAAATAACAGTTATTTATTAGAATATGAAGAAGATATTGAAAAACCTGATTATAAAATAAGTAAAAATAAAAAAACTACTTATAATGATACAATCAATTGTGAAAATATTATTAATAATGGAAGATTAATTGAATTTATTAATGGACAAAATAGTTTTCAAGGTCTGAATACAGGATATTATGATTTTATTGACAAAAAAATTAATTATAATACAAAATATAGAATAGATTCTTATAATTATTTGTCACTTGGTTATTTATATAACTTTATATTAGATGGTGATGAAGAAACTTTTTTTAAAAGTGTGTTTCTTAATACAGATTTACCATACGATAAAACAAAATATTATAAAAGTATTCAAATCTATGTGAGAAGCATATTTGCAATGTTCAGTTATAAATTTATATCATATAATAAAAAACAATTTAAAAATGATGTTAGATCTCAAAATATTATATATGCTTATTCTTTAGGTGACAACTATATAGATTCAAATTATATTAGTTCAATTGATAATATTATTAGTAAAATAAATGATTTTTTGTATACAAATGAATACAAAGAATATAATTACAGATTTATAAATAAAGGTTATAAAACTGAATCAAATCTTTCAGAAATATTTTTTTATCCAAGTATTTATAAAAATGAAAGTTTTGATTTTGGAAAAGTAATATTTAATATTAAATTATTAAAAAAATTTTTAAACAAAATTTTTAATTTAATAACACAAGGACTAATTGGAGAAAATTTAATTGATAGTTATGTAAGTGTAATAATTAATATAATAAATTTAATTGAAATTTATAAATATTTTGAATCATTAGAAGCATCATTTGATCAAAATGTTAAAATTATTAATTGTAATATTAAAGATATGTATAATATTATTAATAAAATAAATCAACATTTAAATAATGAATTCTTGAAATTATTTTTATATAATTATGGATACGAATTTGAAACAGATGAAATTAATAAATCAATATATATGTTAAATAAAATTTATTACTTGGTTAAAATATACTTATCATATGAAGATAGACCAAATGATAAATATAATAATGACATGAAAAGTTTTAATCAGATATATTTGGAAAATGAAATTAAATTAATTGAAGGATTTTATAAGTATGTTATAAATATAAATTTAATATTTGGTGATAGAGTGATTGAACATTTAAAAAATAATCAATTAAATATTTATTGTGAACACACAAATAAATTTGATTATACAGAAAATTTTAGTATAGAATATGTTTCAATAAATTTATTTAACAATTTAAATTATACAACCAAATATTTTCAAAAATACAATAATTTTATATTTTATCAACTAGAGTTTGAGTCTGGAATAAAAATACTTGATGATGGAAATAGATTAGAATATTTTCAAATCAGAAATTTTGAAGAAGAAGAAAAAAGAAATAATGAAATGAAAAAAAAAGATGAAATTATAGATTTTGGACCATTTATGATTAAATTAAAAAATATACATTCTATTGAATATTCTGGTTATTATATAGATATTATTAAATTTAATGATTCTTACTACCTTTATAATTATGATAATGAATCAGAAAAAACAAGCCAAAATATTTATTCAAAATATTTTTTTAAAATTAAAGAAAAAAATAATAGTCTATTAAGTTTATCAAAATATTATATAACAGATTGGAGTATTTTAAATCTAAAAGATTATAATGCTGATGATTCTAATCAAGATTTTTTGGTTTTAACATCTGTTGATAATACCACAACAATAAGATTACCAAAAAAATCTACCAACCCAATAAATACTACATCTAGAGCTGGACCCACTTTTATATCAATCGCAAATTCTGATATAGAAATTACATATATGGAAAAAAGAATTTATAAAATAGTTGAAATTCTTAATTTGGAAAATAAAAATATAATTAATTTGTATTTTATGTTAATAAAGTTTTTCAATTCAAACTATGATGATTATAATACAGATTTAAAAAATAAATTCCAATCTAACTACAATGAATTATTTTTAATAAAAGTAGATAACAACAATTATGAATATTTATGTCCAAATATTAATATAAGTTTTAATTATAATTCAGAATCTAACCAACTTACTTACAAAAATTATACTATATTACTCAACACAGACATATTACAATTTAAAAAATATATATATGGAACTAATGTGTTATTAGGTATAAAAGATAATAAATATTATTTTATTGGAAGTTATATTAATAAAAAAAAAAATAATAATCAAGATTGGAATTATACTGGAATTTATGAGATAGAAGCACCTCTAAATGATGTTTTTTCATATTCAAATATTTTAGCATTAGGATATTTTATTAAAGAACAATTAAATAGATTTAAAATAAATGAAGCTGATTCAATTTTAGATTGTCTTTTAGATTTAGAACCTAATTATAGTGGTATGAGTTTGAATTTATCAAAATTTTATGATTACAATACTCCTTATTATGCATATTTTGCAAAAAAATTGGTTAAATACTTTATAATTTATGATTATTATGATAAAAATAATAAAAAATTTGTTATTAAAAAACATATTAAAAATATAATAATAGATGGTAATCTATTAAAATATTATAATACATTTAATAGATATAATGTTGAATATGAAGAAAATAACCAGATTGCTAATTATAAAATTAATTATATTAAAATAGATGATTATAACAAAAGTTTATATAAAAAAAAAGTAACTGACAAAGTAGATTTACTTTTCGCTATAGCTTATGTACATGCAGATTACTTAAATCCTGAATTTACAATTAATTCATATCTCCATAATATTTCTGAAGAAATATTTATTATTAATAAAAAAATACCTTCTAAACTAAACTTTAATATTAATGTTGATATAAATTTAACCAATTGGAATAAATTATCAAATCTAATCGATATTGATATTACATCAAATATTATACTAAAAGAAAATACTTATGAAATTAAGGAAATTGGTAATGAATATAATAAATTTGATATATCTACTTTTAATAATGATTATAAATTATTTATGAATAAATTGTCAGAACAATCTAATTATTTAACAAAAAATGTATTAGAAGAATTATTAAATAAATTACAAATATTAAATAATTCATTAGTAAAAGAATATTCTAAATTAATTTTTAATATTATAAAAAATAATCCATATTTTAAACAACCAATTGATTTATTTAACAATTTAAATTCACAAAAATATTTGATTATTAATTATTATTTAAATATTAAAAAAATTAACACTACAGTTGAATTAATTAAAGGAATGATTTCTGTCGAACAAACAGAATATAATTCAAATGATTTAATTAATCTAATTAATTTAGAGCCTGAATATACTGTAAATCAAACTAATATTACATTAATGTATTTTGAATTTATTTTTGGAAATATTGTTAGAAAAGATCAATATGACTTTACAATAAATTTATTTTATGAATTAACTAGAAAAGATGATAAAAAACAAAATATTCATCAGTTACTTATGGGTCAAGGTAAATCAGCTGTAATTGCACCATTGCTAACTTTATTATTAATGGTAAATAATCCAGAACAAAATATATATCATATAATGCCTAATTCTCTAGTATTGCAATCTTATAAAAATATCAATACAATAATTAAATATGTTAATTATAATTTATGTCATATTGTTAAAAATATTAATATGTTATTAGAACCAAGTAAAAGAATTTATATAATATCTGACTATAATCTAAAAGTATCTAAATTACGATATTTACAATATCCTAATTATAATAAAAATATTAAAAATACATTTATGATATTAGATGAAGTTGATGATTTAGCTGATCCATTTAAAAGTCAATTAAATATGAAAAATAAAAATGATAAATATGAATCAATAAATAATGATACTGTATTATTTAATTTTATTTACAATTTTATATTTAATTTATATTATTCAGATTCTGATGTATTTGTTAGATTTAGAGAATTACTTGAATCAAATTCATTTAGAACAAAACCTCAATTATTATTAGATACGGAAAAAATAGATCCTGAAATTATTCAATTAATTAAACAAATTTATGTTTATACAATAAAAAATGATAATTATCTTGATAACTATTATAAATCATATCTTACACATATATTAAATGATAAAGAATATCCTCAAGAAGAAAATCAATCAATAGATTATTCTATTTTAAATAATCTTTACAATTTTGAAAACATTATAGTCTCAATATTAAAACTACTTAATCGAAGACATTTTGGGCTAAAGTTTAATAATGATTTTGATATATCTAATTTATTCTCATATGATGGTAATATTTTACCAGATGAAAAAATTAAAAAACTATTTGTATCTGTACCGTTTGTTGCTGATGATACTCCGACTGAAAAATCGGAATTTTCAGATTATTTAGTAACTATAAGTTTAACAATTATTAGTTATTACCAAAAATATTTTACAACACCTAATAAAATAAGATACATTGATATACAATTATATTTGAATCATATCTATGAACTATTTGAATTTGAAGACAAAAATAATTTAGATAACAATAATGGTTATATCAAATATATTAAATTATTTACTGGTTCTTTAATACCTTTTCCAGCTATTGTTGAAAAGAAAACAATTAGTATGATGACAGAATATGTTGATATAATAAAAAACAATTTTCCAATCAAAGAATATATTTTAGAGGTAGTTCTTAAAAAATTTATTAGAGTATTAAAGTATGTGGATAATTTATCTTTTGTTGATATTATGATGCCAAGTTTTTCTAAGAAAAGAATAGGATTTACTGGAACACCATTTATGTATTTACCAATATGTGCATCCGATGATAATTTAGAATCAATTATTAAACAACAATTGGGTGATGGTGCTGTTATTGCAAGTATTATTGGTTGTCATAGAGTATCTGAAATTATTGAAAAAAATCATTATAAGGAAATTATAAATTATTCGATGGATAATCATTATCATACAATTATTGATGTTGGATCTTATTTTATTAATTTAGGTAGCGAATTAGTTGCAAGAGAAATTTATGAAAATAAAAATGATACAATTAAAATAGTTGTTTTTGTAAACGAATCAAATAAAAAAATGGCTATAAATGAAAATGGAGAAACAGTAACTTTTGAATCAATAACAAATCCTCTTAATGAAATATTCTTTTATTTTGATCAAGCCCATATCACAGGTATAGATTTTAAAATATTTAGATTAGGAAAAGGTTTAGTAACAGTTTCTTCATTTAATAGATATAGAGATATCGCTCAAGGTATTTTCCGTCTTAGACAAATTAATCGTGGACAAACTGTTGATTTTATTGTAAATTCCAATCTTAAAAAACAATTAGAATCAATTAGTTATAATTCTGTTGGTTTGGTAAAATATTTATTAGGTAATGAATTAAATTATAATTCAAAACAAAAAATATTATTCGATAAACAAAATATTCAAGCATTGTATCGTGAATATTTTACAAATAAAAATGAATTCAAATTAAATACTGAAAATGAATTATTTAAATATTTTAATGATAGTATTTATAAACAACCAACTTATCTTGAAATTAATACAGCTTCAACTGTTAAACTTAATTTATTTAAATTCTTCTTTATTGAAACAAATTTTTTACTTAAGCTAATAGAAAAATCTTCATATTCTGAAAAAATTTATGAACTAATTAATCAAATGATTCAAATGTATAAAATTAAAGATGTAATGTCTGTACAACAAACAGAATTTAATACCGAAATGGAAGATGAAGCTGAATATCAAAATGAATTAGGGTTTGCACAAAATGAGGAACAAGAGGAAGAACAGGAACAGGAGGAAGAACAGGAGCAAGAACAAGAGCAAACCTCATTATATGAGGATAATGATAAATCTTTAATATTTAATCATTATATCGAATCAGTAGATATACCAAGTTATATTGGTTTGGAAACTGCAGGTAGCTCAGATAGCTTAAATAAATTTGAAAGAAATACTCATATAATTAATAAACAATTTGGTTGTGATATTAAATCAGGATATAGTCTAATATATATTAATGATGAACCAATTGATTATAAATTAATTGAATTGGAATCAATAAAATTAGGTATAAACGATAGACCAATCGCTTTGCATATTAGAAATATTATATTTAAATTAATATATCCAACTATATGGTTTAATCCAAATGCAGTCGATACAAAATTTAATTCATATATAATGATTTACAAATTAGATACAGAAAATACAAGTGTGATTAAATATAATTATCATCATACAATATTATTAAGAAGAAATGAAATGGCTAAAATAATTAATTATTTGATAAATTTAGTAAGTGAAGAAGATAATCCAACTATTGCATATCAGATATTTTTATCAGATGCAGAATTATTATATTCAAATTTACCAGCAGATTCTTTCATAACAGTTCCTATGTTGATACATAATATTAATAAAATATTATTAAAGGAAAAATCATTTTCTAATTATGATATATTTTTATTATTGGACGATTTTTATAGTGTAAGACAAGCATTTGGAGATAATATTGAGTTATTTAATAATAAATATGGATTTTTTGATAAATTTATTTGTAAAAATATTATTGGAAATATGCAATTATCCAGATTATTTAATATAATCTTGCTAATAAAATTAATCTATGATATTGATGAATTTGAAGATAAAACTTATCCATTTACTGATATTAATACTTTATTTAATGATATAATTTCTAAATTAGATTCATGCTTGAATATTACTTCGTTATCAGAAAATATTTGTAATCTTAAATCAGATATTAAAGATAATAACCAACAATTTATAAAAGATTTTATTAATGTTATATCAACATACTTTAATCCTTATGTTCCAAATGGAAAATTTAAACTAAAAAATATTCATATCAACAAAACAAAATTATTTAGTTTATGGGATTTACTTAAATTAACCTATAATAAAGGTTTATGTAAGTATAATGAAAAATTGTGTTTGTTTAATTCAACAATAACTATTCAACCAAATAAACATGATGATATTATTAAAAATAAACAATTAGAAAATCAAATTAAATGTTATCTTATTGATAAACATCATATTGATAGATAACAAATTTTTATTTATTTTTTATAAATTCATCTAACGATACAATTGTAATATTTGGTTTATCTGAAAATAGATCTTTCAGTTTAATTATTTGTTCTGAATTATTATTCCAATTTTTAATTATATCAGGTTCATATGATAAGTAAACTGATTTTTGCCAATCATTTAGATTATCTACATGATATACTAAAACTATTTGATTGTTAGTATTAGCAATAAAATCTCTAAATCTTTCTATTCTTCTTTTATACTTATTTTTAACTTCAGATAATGTTTTTTCATCAGTATTATCAAAATCATGTGGAAATAAAATATTATATTTTTTACAAATAATAGGATATATTTCTGTATCATATACTTTTACTTGATTAATTTGATTTTCCTCAAATAACATTCTTTTTATTTTTTCCCCTATAAAAATATCATCTAAAAAACCATCAAAATCATTTGAAATTATATCACAAAATGAACTAATTGAAGTGCAATTCCAATCAAATGGAAATGCATGTTTTCTTAAATTTCTTTGTTTCAAAAAATTTGCCACCAAACAATTTGTACCTATTGGTATATAAACTATATTTTTGATATTTTCCATATATTTATCAATATAAAATTAAATAAAATTACAAACTATTTCTTAAATATTTTTCTAAATTCCAAGGTGTACTTCATACCAGAAGAACTACCACTTACTTTGATAATATAATTGTTGGTTCCAAATATTCCCTTAAATTTTTCCATATGGTTCTGAAATTGATAACCTGAAGGTCCAACCTCAATAACTGGATTTAATTGAATATTATGGATTTGTTCACCAATTTTAATATCAAAATTGTACTTTTCATAATTTATATAATTAAAACATATTTTTAGATTAGGGTATTTGTCAATCGGTACATATAAATTAAAAACTCTATTTTTGATTCTATGAAAATTTCCCATGAATAAACTTGTTTTCTTTTCTATGGTTTTAATAGAAGAAGGTAATATATCCAAATCTAATTCATAATCATATCCAAAATAAATATATTCTAAACTATCATTTAATGAATAAATTGGACTGTTGAAACTATCTCCAAGTTTAAGTATTTTAAGATTTGTTGGTACATTATGAATTGGTTGATTAAAATCACCAGTAATTTCCAATTCTTCCAATGAATTAGGCAAACCACTTAGTGATTGATTAAATTTATTACCTAAAGTTAATCTTTTTAGATTCCTTGGTAGATTATCAATTGGTTTATTAAAATCACCACCTAAATTTAAATATTCTAATGTTTCAGGAAGATCATCTATTGGAATATCAGAATTAATTGTTATATGTGTTAATTGATTTGGTAAATTAGATACAGAAGTTGTCTTACCAACTATCAATTGTTTTAATCCAGATGGTAAATTGTTTAAATCATGTGGATATTTTG
>JACCDO011692537.1_pt1 | contig 11391 bp, 8 predicted proteins | sample 7446101 | NCBI WGS metagenome assembly JACCDO01 (sample SAMN15323440, study PRJNA562643) | freshwater metagenome | isolation source: river surface water | place: USA:Blue River Watershed | collected 2017-08-16
GGTCGTTTCAAATTCTGTCCCATCCTTGTCTGGGCCTGTATAATGAACCGTGGCTAATAGACCCGTACTGGCTTCGCGTCCCGTACCGACCACAAGATCGGTAATCCCAACTTTGGGTTGTTCGACGATCTCGGGAGGGGTAGGCTTTTCAAGGCTTAAATACCAATAGCTTCCCATTAAAATAACAAGCCCACCGACTATAGCAACAAGCAGTTTTTGCCCGGTTTTCATGCGCATGACCCCTTTATACCTAAAGTGTTATCCTTAAGTTTAGCGGGTCTTTTTTAAAAATACCACCGTCTCCACATGGTAGGTATTGGGGAAAAAGTCTAGGGAGACGACCCGTTCAATCTTATAAAAATCTTTACGGCATAAATAACCTAAATCTCGGGCGAGGGTGGTGGGATCGCACGAGACATAAATAATATGATTCGGTGCGATATTTTTAAGCGGCACCATCCCTTTATACATACCTTGTCGTGGTGGATCTAATATAACGAGGTCGAAGCTCTCCTTAGCTCTGTCACACTTCCAAAGGTGTGCTTCTCCATCCCCAGATAGGTAGTTAGTGTTCGTTAGGCTATTACGTGTAGCCCCCCTTTTTGCCATCACAATTGCTTTTTTATTAAACTCAACCCCCTCTACATAGCGTTTCCCGTCTGCAAGCGGTAGAGATAGATTGCCGCTACCGCAAAAGACATCGAGGATACGCTTTGGCTTATGGAGATCCACAAACTCCTTTACTAACCGACGGAGCTCCCGATTTAGCGGCATATTCACCTGCTGAAACTGTCCAGGTATGGTGCAAAAATCAAGACCTAAGTCCTCATCCCACAAAACGTCGGGCGCATCCTTCAGGTCAAATACGAGACCAGCCCAGTGTACCATTGGGAGCTCGCGGATTAGATCCGTAAAGATCCGAATGTGGTCTTGGTTACCTTCAGCGGGGTAGACTGTGACCACCAGTTTTTTCGCCTTTTCTTGGTCTAAAACTTCTTGTAGCTCGATGCGCACCTTAAATGGTTCTAACGTATCAAGATTGAGCGCCCGGATGTTCTCTAAACCTTGATTAATAAGAGGAGCTGCAATTTGACAGGCTGTAATCGGTATCAGCTCCCGTGAGCCCCGTTTAAAATAACCAATTTTGAGTCCAGTTTCATGATGGTGCACTCTAACTAAAATCCGGTTACGGTAATTGAGAGTATTAGGGGACCCTAGGATGTCGACTTGGTAGTCCTCCCCTAATTTACCAATGCGTTTTAAAGCACTTTCAACAAAGCTTTTTTTCCAGTTTAACTGCATTGGGTAATTGATACCAATCCATTGGCATCCACCACAGTCTTCGCTGACGCTACAGGGTGACGTCCCTCGAAGCGAACTTTTGGTGACAAAGGCTTGAGCTTTTGCGTCCCCATAGCGCTCTTTTTCCGTTTCAACCCGCGCTAGAACGTGGTCGCCAGGTACGGTATCTTCAACAAAATAGACTTTGCCGTCAAACCGGCTCACACCTTTGCCGCCATAGGCCACGCTGTCAATGGTAAGGTTGATTAGATTGGGTTCGGGGGTCGTCATCAGGCGTCCTCGTTAATAGTCCGAGGCGCCTATATCAACTTTTCTTCACCCGTTCGAGCGTTAATTATTGTCGAGCAGTTCTAGAAGTGTGGTCAGGTCAATATCACCGTGTGCACTGGCAAAGTTTCCTCTCGCCGAAGCCATGTTCTTGGAGATACCTTCGGCCGTGGTGTGAATACTCTCGGGGCCTCCGAGTTTTGATTTTACTTCTTTGAAATGATCAATAAATTCAGATAGTTCATCTTGGGAGAAGATGGTCCATGATCTTGCCGCTTCGGCTAAAGCCTTGACCACATCCTCGTCATGAATGGATTCAAGGGGCATAGGTCTCGGGCGGTCAATAATTCGTAAACCCATAATAATTCATCCTTTTCTATCATTTAGGATGGCCGTAATCTCTGCTAATGCTTGGCTCTGATCTTCATCGTGGCCATCTTGACCTTGAAGTGACATGAGAATATCTAAGGCGAGTTGCAACTTGCGTGCGTCGGGGAGGTCATCAGGCATCGGAACAAGCGGCTCGGTTAAAGTTTGGAGGGGGGAGAGTTGTTCCGCCTTTTTCAACGAACCAGTTGCTAAATCATCCCGATCATTCCACGCCACATATAACCCCTTTACCACTAATCTAAACGCGGTGACCTTGGGCGAAGGGCTTTCTTGCCAAAGAAACAGATCAGAGTCATCATCCCCATGGTACCAAGTTTGGCCGTGCTCTCCTTCAGTTGTAAACTTTGAATTAACTAGCTTTAGGGATGCTGCAATGGCCATAGGCCAAAGCAGACGTTGAAAAAAATCCAGTGCTTCCCGGTGTGCTTTAGTAACAGCAAACCCAACTATCTGAGATTCCTTCCACGTGACGCGGATATTAATGCTGTAAACTTCACCGAGGTAGCGCAGCTTAGCTTCATATTCATCACCGATGGCAAACTTTTCAAAGGCGCGGGGTGAGACTAATGAGCTAAATCCCTTAGCAGAAACCTCTTTTAAAAGCAGGATGTCTTGATCGTTCATCAGAGTAAGATGCTTATGGTCGACAGCATAACGCGAAAAGATACGTCTGTTATGACGCGGTGTTCTATCCGGCTTGGTGACTTCATCCGGTACAGGTGAGGTCATAATTTTCTTTTGTAGAAAGAGGCGGATCATAGGGATAACAGACCTTTAAAAGGTTAACTCTCTCTTATTGTCGCATAAGACCCAAAATTTCGTTACCTATTCGAGATAACATAAGTTTGGTAAATTTATGAATAATGCTAGGTTTATGTTTTGAATCAGCAATTTCCCGTAAATTAAAGTAGTTTCGCCATCGTTCCGACAAGCTCCATTGAAGTATTGGGTATGGAGGCGCTTGATTGCGAAGCTTTTGGTTAAATCTTAATTTGGCAATTGGGGTCACGGTCGTGGCCTTAGCTAGCCCATGCTTTGCTAAAAAAACAAACCAAGCATTGTATGAAGATCCATTTGATATTGCTGCCGGAGGCGCATCGTTAACACGAGCAAGTAAAGACGGCATCCTCTTGGCAAATCCAGCGCAGCTCCCCCTAGGTAGTAAGATTATTCGCTGGATTGGCTTAACCACAAGTGTTTTAACTAATAAAGAGTCGGTTGAGACTGCGCAGGATCTTATAGCGACAGCGAGCGGTAAAGGTAGCAGCGACGAGGGTACGTCGGACTCGAGCGGAGCCCAAGCTTTTATCGATAAAGTTTTTGAAAATCCACTCCGGGTAGGGTGGGGGATCTCGTTTAGTATTCTTGCGAATAATTTTGGTACTACCCTATTTAGTCGGTTTGAGCCGGATTTTCAGGCCAATGAATTCGGTGAATACGGTATGCCGGAAATTCATTTTACTGCAGAAAGTTACCATGGAGCAGGGGTGGGGCTTGCCCTGAGAACTCCCTTTCGGTGGCTCTATCTTGGTGCAACTACTAAATATATTTACGCATCGGAACCCGATTTAAATGTTGAGCTAACGAATCAGGAAAAAATTAAGGAATTATCTAGTCCGAGCCTTATGCAGGACCTTGCTGGACATAATAAAGGTACAGGGCTTGATCTTGGTACTTTACTTTTCTTTCAAGGATCCTATGTCGATTATAATTTAGCTTTGAAGGTGGATGATGTGGGAAATACTGCCTTGAAAGGAAGTGGTACGTCTCCAACTAGCTTTAAGCAAACAGCGCACGCTGGGGTTGGGGTTACCCTTCATACCGGAGCTGATGCGATTCACTTTGCGCTTGATTATAGGGATATTCAAGGAGCTTATGCAGAAGAACAATTTAAAAGAATTTATGCAGGAACAAAAGTTACACTTAGAACTTATCTTGGAGTTGCGGCGGGATTTTATCAAGGTTATCCAACCATGGGCGCAGAAATTGATTTGATTTTGATGCGGCTTGCTCTCTGCTCCTATACGAGGGAGTTAGGAGATCATCCGGGAGTTAACCCTAGGCGAATTTATTTAGCCTCACTTAGTACGGGGTTTTAATATGAGAGCCTTGATCATCACAATTTTGGTAACTATGATTCACGGGTGTGGTGGTAGTGCTAACGTGTTTGACTGTGTGCTCGGGCAAAAATCATTACCTTGTAGCGAAAAGACCGCAGAGGAAGAAGCGAGGGCAGCTCTTAGATCAGAGGACTTTGCGACGGCCATCGACACATTGGAAGAATTTCTTGCGGACCATCCCGAAGAGTATCGACTCTTTCCCTTGCTTGCTGCTGCTTATGCGGGGCGTGCGGGATTAAAAATATTAGATGTCGCAACAGCACAGTTTGGTGCGGCAACGGACATTTTTGCGCAGTTTTCGCAGTTTGTACCCGGGCCAGAAGCAGTGGGAGCTGCCCAGTATCGTTTAAACGTCCAGGATATGAAAACATCGGTTGCGCGCTTAGAATTGATTCCAGCCGAGCTCTTAGGTAGTGTTTCAGCCGAGGACTACGCATCGACGGTTGCATTACAAAAGTCATTATATCAGACGGCTTATTCTGTCATGTTAGTGAATCAGCTTGCAGTCTCCGCTACGACAGGAAGTCTCGATCCGAATCAGTTAGCAAACATGACAGAAGATGAAGCACTTGAAGTTATTAGTGCGCTCTCTGATGCCGCTATTTTACAAGCATCGGGAGGAGACCCTGCCGTCCAGGCCAAAATTGATGCTGCGCTTGCAGCCATTGAAGCGGAACCAGGGGAATCAAAAAAGGAAAAACTAGCATCCTATATTAATAGTACGCAAGGACAGACTCCCGCGCCAGCTGGGTGAGCTTTAATCCGCTTTTTCGCGAAAAAAACTGTAAATCAGGATAGCAGTGCGGTCTGTTACGCCCTTAACCTTTTTTAGCTCCGGTAGGGTGGCCTTGGCAATCCCGTCTAAGCTCCCAAACGTTTCGAGGAGCCGGCGGCGAAGGATGGTGCCGATACCAGGAATTGTTTCTAGATCGGATGCCATTGACAGTTTAAGGCGTTTTTTTCGGTGATGGGTGATGGCAAATCGATGGGCTTCATCCCGAATTTGCGTCATAAAGCGGTAAGCAGGAGTGCCGGGAGCTAGGGGAATGGGAGACTCAGAGTCTGGCCTAAATACACGCTCAAAGGTTCTCTTTTCATGTTTTCCCTGCTTTTTTAGACGACTTTTTGCCAAAGAAATAACATCAAGGCGAAGACCGTGAAATTTGGAGGTAACATCTAATGCCGCATTGAGTTGTCCTTTACCACCGTCAATAATCAGTAAATCGGGAAGATCACCCTCCCTTACCCCTCTTTCTAGGCGCCTCTCTACCACCTCCGCGATGCTTTTAAAGTCATCAGGACCTTCGGTCACGGTTTTTATTGCGTAGGAGCGATATTGATCCTTTGCAGGCTTACCACCTATAAAACAAACTAAACTGGCAACGATAGCACTCCCCTGCGTGTTTGAAATATCAATACACTCTGCCCTGTTTGGCACATGGTGTAGTTTAAGAATGTCTCGCACTAATTCTAGCTCTTGCGACGCAGTCGTTTGGTCTAAGTAACCGTCGGTGAGCTGGTGTTCGGCATTTCGATTTGCCATCCCGACAAGATCAGCTCTTTCACCTCTTAGGGGTTTTTTTATGTCAAGGGAGTTGCGATCCGGGTGAGACTCAAGGAGAGCCAGCCGCACCAGGTCCGTTTCGTCGCCCCCTAAATCATGGGGAAGTAGGATTTCAGGGGGGAGGCTTCGGCCATCATAATAGAGTAAGGTAAATTCCATGATCGCTTCATGGGGAGAATGGGTGCGGCTTAGGGTTAAAAAATTGTCGCTTGCAATAACATGGTAATCTCGAACGGTTAATACATGGAACGATATTTTTGTCTCCGTGTGAGCCATTCCAATGACATCGGCATCTTTTACGTCGCTTGTTACGACAGATTGCTTTTCAGTGACTAATGCAAAAGCCTGAACTTGGTCACGGTAAATGGCAGCGAGCTCAAATTCTTCGCGTTCAGCGGCGTCTTCCATACGCTTTTTGATGGTGGTGATTAAATTCGTTTTCTCGCCCCTAAGAAAGGACAGAGTATCTTCGATCATCTGCTGGTAGATCGTGCGATCAACAGGTTTTGTGCAGGGAGCAAGGCACATTTTCATATGGAAATAATGACATGGTTTCCTGGCGGTTTTAAATTCATGCCTGGAACAGCGAATGAGTGGAAAAATCTTAAAAACAGCATCCATGAGTAGGTTGAGCTGACCAGGACCGGCAAAAGGGCCAACGTAGGTTGCGCTGTCGTCAAGCCGGCGTCTAACTTTTTCCAACCGAGGCCAATCTTCGTTGAAGTCGCAGCGAATCAGTGGGTATTCTTTGTCGTCTCGCAGAAGGATATTGAATTGAGGTTTATGGTGTTTAATAAGCGTGCGTTCAAGGAGAAGAGCTTCTACTTCGGTTGTTGTGATGATGACTTCGAAATCATAAATACTTTCAGATAAAATTTTTGTCTTATGATCCAGCAAATCTAGCGGTTTAAAATATTGGAGCAAACGCTTGCGTAAACTTTTGGCTTTGCCCGTATAGATGACGCGTCCTTTACTATCTTTCATTAGATAGCACCCCGGATCTAGGGGGGCATTCCTAAGCTTTTCCCTGAGTTTAGACGTTAAATCGCTGCGCAAAATTACTCTCCACCCACCGGGTCAAGGGTTCCACTTGATAGCATCAGCTCTTTGAGTTTAGCGATTTCATCGCGAAGTTCAGCCGCTTTTTCAAATTCAAGCGCTTGCGCCGCCTTTTTCATTTCGGACTGTTTGCTGCGGATCAGTTGATCAAGTTCGCGGCTATTTTTTACGCCCGACATTTCAAGTGTATTTTGCTCTACTGACGAAGACTCGCGCTCGATGCCGTAAAGGGTTCGGATGTCTTCCGGCAAAGATTTAATTACGGTTTGTGGCGTGATTCCAAAGCGCTGATTATACTCAAGTTGTTTGGTGCGGCGGCGTTCTGTTTCTTCAATACATGCTTTCATCGAGTCAGTCATGCGGTCCGCATAGAAAATGACTCGTCCCTCAGCATTTCGTGCGGCACGCCCGACCACTTGAATGAGTGATGACCTGCTTCGCAAAAATCCTTCCTTATCGGCATCAAGGACGGCGACTAAGGCGACTTCTGGAAGGTCGAGTCCTTCCCTAAGGAGGTTGATGCCGATTAGGACGTCAAATGCACCTCTTCTTAAGTCCCTTAAAACATCAATTCGTTCAAGGCTATCTATATCTGCGTGGAGGTAACGGACTTTGATGCCGCTTTCTAAGTAGTGTTGACTTAAATCTTCCGCCATTTTTTTGGTAAGAGTTGTCACTAAAACGCGGAAACCTAACGCCACTGTTTTTTTGATTTCACCATAGAGATCGTCGACCTGATTTGCGGCAGATTTGACCAAAATATTGGGATCAACGAGTCCGGTGGGGCGGATGATTTGTTCGCTGATCGAGCCATCGGCACTATTGAGCTCAAATGGACCGGGAGTGGCTGAAACATGCAGAATTTGGCCGGTCCGCATCTGAAACTCTTCAAAGCTAAGGGGGCGATTATCCAGCGCTGAAGGTAGGCGAAAGCCAAAATCCACAAGCACCTGTTTCCTGCCGCGGTCACCCCGGTAAATTCCGCCAATTTGTGGATTGGTAATATGGCTTTCATCGATGATGGTGATGAAGTCTTGCGGAAAATAATCGAGCAACGTCGGGGGAGGATCCCCAGGGGCTGTTCCTGTTAAATAGCGTGAATAGTTTTCAATGCCCGGGCAAAAGCCAAGGTGTTCAAGGGTCTCAACATCAAGCATGGTACGTTGTTCAAGCCGTTGGTACTCAACGAGTTTATTCTGCGCTTTGAATTCTCTAAGGCGCAGTCCTAGGTCTTTTAAAATTTCTTTGATGATTTGTTGCATGTCCCTTTTGTCGGTAACATAGTGACTCCCAGGGTATATGGTAAGCTCATCCACCTGGCGTTTTTGCTTTCCTGTTACCGCGTCGATAAGTGAGATTCGGTCAATCTCATCACCGAAAAACTCAACGCGGATGGCTTCATCCCGTTGATGGGCTGCCAGGATGTCGACAATGTCGCCCCTTACGCGGAAATGACCCCTGGTCAGTGCCGTGTCATTCCTGCTATATTGTATGGCAATAAGGTCCCGTAGGAGCTTATCGCGCGAGAGTTCTTGCCCCTTTTTTAATGGGACTACAAGCTGCGCATAGGCTTCTGGTGATCCTAATCCGTAAATACAGCTGACACTGGCTACAATAATGACGTCACGCCGATCAAATAGGGAGCACGTAGCGGCATGGCGCATCTTATCAATATCATCATTGATGGCCGCATCTTTTGCTATATAGGTGTCACTCGAGGGGACATAGGCTTCAGGTTGATAATAGTCGTAGTAACTAATAAAAAATTCGACGGCGTTTTCCGGAAATAATGAGCGCATCTCGGTAAAGAGCTGGGCGGCGAGGGTTTTATTTGGAGCGATAATTAAGGCGGGGCGGTTGAGGGTTGAGATGACCTGGGCCATGGTAAATGTCTTACCAGACCCGGTGACACCCAGCAAAACGTGGTGCTTACTCTCGCTTTTGAGGGCCTTGACGATGTTCTTGATCGCGTCCGGCTGATCGCCCTTAGGTTGAAAGTCAGACTTAAGTCGAAATGGGTTATTAATCACTGGCAGTCCCCCTCGTTCGGGTAGGATCGACTATTTTTCTACCATTTGCAAGTAGCCTTGAAACCCTTGTCCATCAAGGAAAGTCAAAAAAAAATAAAAAAACTTCTCATCAGACTCCCATAAATCATTGGACCTTTTCCGAAAATGTGCTACTACTTTATCCACTAGCATGTTTGGCACGCGAGACGCACCCGTGCGCTTTGGGGGACCGGCGAATCGCTTTGCTTTTGAGTTGGGTCATTCGAGAAGTTTGTTTTCTGTCTGAAGGAGGCTTGAGTTGCGCCCGAATTTGCTTCGCCGCATCTTTCCATTGGTGGCTGTTATTTCGTTGGTATGTGTAACTTTTGGGGCGAAGTCCTCGTATGCTTGGTGGATGTACACCCCGGGTGATACTGTGGATAACGTTGGTTATAAGCCAGAACAGCCAATTCCTTTTAGTCATAAGTTGCATGCAGGGGATAAGAAAATCCCGTGTCAGTATTGTCACTCGTCCGCAAGGCGTTCGACGGCTGCAGGGATCCCGCCCATGAACACATGTATGGGCTGCCATAAGCTGGTGGCGACTGATAAGCCTAATATTAAGAAGGTTACGGAGCATTTTAAGAATAATGATCCGATTCAGTGGGTAAAGGTGCACGACCTCCCAGACTTTGTTCGCTTTAGTCACCAAGTGCATGTGAATGCAAAGCTTGAGTGCCAAGACTGTCACGGTAATGTTCAGGATATGGATATTGTCGAACAGAAGGCTCCGCTACAAATGGGCTGGTGCGTAGAATGCCATAAAGCGAAAAAGGCTAAGTTAGATTGTCTCGCTTGTCACTACTAGAGTGGTGGGCGAGTTTATAGTTTTTGGGTTTTTTGATTTTCAGAGCGGATGCGGTGACGAAAAAATGTCACCCCAGTTTTCTCGAGGAGCGAGACTTGAGTACGACTAATGAAACGGAACTGAGTATGGAGAAGCCGTTTGCTCCTGTTCCAGGGAGTGATGACCCTCGGCGTGGTAAAGAGGTGTTTGCACCTACTGATGGCCCTTTTGAGGCTCCAGCCAAAACTTTTGTGCCGGGACCATATTATCTGGGTGTGGAAGAGAAGATGCCCGAGCTCGCGGAGCGAAGCTTTGAAGAGAGTCGGGCAGATGGCTCAGAGTCTGGTTTTAATGTTGGTCGTCGTGATTTTATGAAGCTCTTCGGGGCTACGACGGTGCTTGGGGCGAGTGCTTGTGTGCAGCGTCCTGTCGAAAAGGCGATACCATTTGTCCAGCAGCCAGTGGATCATGTTCCTGGAGAGCCTGTATTCTACGCATCGACTTGCGGTGATTGTTCCGCAGGGTGCGGTGTGATGGTTAAAACCCGTGAAGGTCGCCCCACAAAGGTTGAAGGGTTGCCGGAGCATCCAGTATCTCGTGGTGCAACTTGTGCGGTAGCACAGGCATCGCTCCAAGGTCTTTTCCATCCAGAGCGTCAGGTAAAACCTATTATTCGTTTTGGATCAAGAGCTGAGCCCTCAGCGTGGGACGATGTATTTGAGCATCTTGGTGGGAAGTTAGCTAAAACCCAGAAGATAGGTATTTTGACCAATGGCTCGACGGGCCATAGGTTAGAGTTCTTTAGGGAGTTTCTTACCAAGATGGGGTCAAGCTCCGCGCGTCTTTATACGTACGATGCAAACAGCTTAAACGAGGCTGTTGGAGAAGCTCATCGTCTTGCTTACGGTGTAGCTGGAAGTCCTCGTTTGGACTTGGCTAAGGCCTCGGCAGTGGTGGGGATTGGTTCCGATTTCTTGGATATCGGGACATCGCTGGTGGCAAACACACGTGGTTACACCGCGATGCATGCTTTTAATGGTAAGACCAAAGGTCGCCATGTACAGTTTGAAGCGGCGTTCTCTAATACCGGTGCAAGAGCGGATGAGCGATTCGTTATTCCTCCAGGAACCGAAACGTTAACAACCTTGCTCCTTGTAAAATCCCTGTTAGCCAATGATAAGTCAAAGGGTTCAGCAGCGACTCGCCAGCAGATTCAAGATGCGTTGACTGCTAATGCAGGTCTTATTGACCAGGGTTATGAACGAGTTGGCGTAACACGCGAAAAGTTTGATGAGCTTGCGCGTGATTTGTTAGAGACCCAGGCAGTGGTATTGGCGGGTGGCAGTGCAGCATTTGATGAGAATGCAACCAATTTGCAATTGGCAGCGATACTTGCAAACGAGCTCCTAGGTGCTTACGGTTCAGTATTGAACTTGCAACTTGGATGGGCAACGCTACCCACCGCTCCCGGAGATTTTAAGCGTTTCTTAGCTGAAGCCAAAGATCTTGATGTTCTATTTGTTGTTGATGTCGACCCCGTATTTGTGACGCCACCATCGTGGGGCGTTGCAGAACTGCTTAAGGCGATTCCAACGGTGGTAAATCTTGGGGACTTCCCAAGTGAAACGTCTCCATTAGCTCATTATGTGCTTAATACCAATCACTGGTTAGAGTCATGGGGCGATGAGCAGCCCAATGCTGGCCTATTAACCATTAGGCAGCCAGTCGTAAGAACCACAACCGATAGTCGTCAAACTGAAGATATCTTTATGTGGCTTGCAGCCGCAGCTAAGAAGCCCCTGGGCTACGAAAGCTACCGGGCTTATTTAGTGCAGAAGTGGGGAGGCTTAAAGA
>JACCDO011764474.1_pt1 | contig 11391 bp, 20 predicted proteins | sample 7446101 | NCBI WGS metagenome assembly JACCDO01 (sample SAMN15323440, study PRJNA562643) | freshwater metagenome | isolation source: river surface water | place: USA:Blue River Watershed | collected 2017-08-16
GCGGAAATTGAACGGTATACTGATTTTCTGTGCTGTACAGGTGCTCACCGAATGCGTGAGCCATGAAGGAAATATCACTAATCTTCCGGTTCGTGCAGGCACGGAATCAGTGGCCAGTTCTGGTTTTACATTGCTGGGCCATAGGTGGTTCAACATCAAAGGATTAGGATTGCGAAACCATAGATCTCCGTTGCCGGGCTCTGCTTGATAATAGTAGACTCCGCTTAACTTACAACCTGGGTGTTCGTGATCGCTCATGTAACCACCCTGATCATAGACGTTGATCCAGCTTTCACAGAGATCCACGGGTTCTTGGCTGTGTTGATGCGCTAGATAAGTTTCTGTGTGCTCCATGATGACCTGTAACAGAGCCTGCAATCCGTGTTCTAATATGTCATTGACACCTGTGTGCTTGTACGTGGTCTTGACCATGTGTCTGGCCTGATCCACACGTAATTCAGCCCGGGCTAGATAGGGTTCTACCTGTTCGCGGATCCATTGCTGCTGTGTTGGGCTGACGTCTGCGACTAGTATGTCCACAGGAAATAGGCTGTATATGCTCATTGGCTGAAATGCAGATAAGTGCTTAATATGTATTTGTCTGTGCTCTGTGGTTCCTGCCCTATGTGTGGCCATTGTAGGCCTGGCGGAAATATCACTAGCCTACCCTGCCTAGCTGATATGGTCAGCTGTTCCATGGGGAATTCTGTGCCCGCATCCGAGTCATTGAGATAGAACAGAAAGGCTAGAAATCTAGTAGACATTTCTCTGCCACGGCTGTCCACATGTATAGGGAACCCGTCGCCCGTGCCTGCACGATAGCTTTTGATACGGAACCCTTCCATGGCATATTCATCGGGAAAGCTGTTATAGCGATCCCAGTGCTGTTTATAGTCTGACAACACTGGATAGATCAGTGACATTATGGTTTCACAGTCTTGGGTAAAGTCCCAGACGCTGTCAGTGCTTTTAAACATACGTTCTATGGGGGATAGGCTTCGATGATTGTGGCTCCACATATTCAACTCTCGCAGCCGAGGGTAGTCCGTTCTCACAGTGTGCCTATGCGCACAGGCCTGATATTTTTCTATCAAATGATCACAGAACTCTGGGGGTAATACATGATCTATGGCACGTATCCAATTTTGATCTACAGCGATTTCCATGCTGTATTTAACAGTGGGTTCAGCTGCCCAATGCGATACTGATAGCTATGTTCAGTTTGCTCTGTTGATCCACGTAGTCTTTGCGTGTGGCAGAACCAGCCAGTGTGCCCTGTTCTGTGAGCTCCACGGTGCCCACGAAGTTGCCCGTGGTCGCTGAAGTATCTAATTCAAAGTTCAACACGTAGTCTGGGGCTGACCCTGTGACTGTCACAGAGCTGCCCTGGCCCTGGGGGTTCTGTGTGACGGTGCCTATCTGTATGGTGGGCACTACCTGACCAGCGTTGATCTGCTGTCCATCTTCTAGATCCACACGTAGGTCACCATTTGCGTCTATGCTCACAGAGCCTATGCCTATGCCTGGGCTGCCCTGCTCACCCACCACAGTGATGCCCACGTTATTCACACCCGTGTTCACCCTGGGGGTCAGTGCCTGGGGTAGCTGTATCTGCGGCAGAGGCACACCCTGGCTGTTAGTGATGTTTTGGCTCTGTATCACTGTGGCTCTGTCTGGGTAGACCTGTACCCCCAATCTAGAGTTTTCTGCGTATATGGTCTGCCAAGCCAGGGTCCATGCGGGCCTATCTGTGTAGGTCTTACCGTCTAGGGTCATGCTGATGATCTGTTGTGGTCTGCGCAGCGCAGGAGCTCGGGGTGTGACTATCTCTGATCTGCGATAGGTCAGATATATGTCATTGACTAGCCTAGTGATGTCCGTGCTGCCTCGAGCTGATTCTGTGTAGATCAGCGCATTGAGCTGTTCACGGCTTATGGTCAGTTCACTCATACAGTATTTACCCTAGACATATTCCAGGTTTCGTTGGCGTGTTAGATCGGGCCACTTGAGCACAAAGAAAGACGCATAGTCCGCGGGCACGAAAAAGTCTATGCAGTCCACTTTGATGCTTAATCTACCGCCATAGCTTTGTACATCGGCCCAAACCAGCTCTTCATCATAGTCCGAAAAAGCATAGAGCCTAAAACAGTAGTATCTACGCTGTATGTGATCCAACATTAGATATTTATGGTCTAGCGAAGTTTAGGGCTATGCTGACCCTGGTAGATCCTGTAGAGTTCACGGAAACACGATGCACCAGCCACGAAGGAAACAGCACGATCATGCCCTCACAGGGCTGTATCCTCCAGTCCTGATCTCGCAGCTGATCCGCGGGCCATGCCTTGAACTGCATCAATGGATTGGGATTTTTCAGCTTGAGCACACCGTCCAGGCCCGTGGTCCTGTGATAGTAGCAGCCCGATATAAGTCGATCTGGATGCAGATGTTCGAACATGAAATCCCCGTCCCTGTACCAATTGAACCAAGAATCCACGATCTCTATGCCGCGATGATCATAGCCCAGACTTCGGCAGTATTCACGCTGTGCAGACTCTAGCTCACTGCAGAGCCTGGTCAGACCATAAGTGACTAGATCATTGCAGCCCTGCCAGTTAAAGGACGTGGTACCACTTTCATCCCAGGGTTTGGGCTGTGCAGCCACGGAATCTATGACTCGATCAACTTCACTGCGCACAGCGGCCAATCTCGCAGCGGGTATCTGTGAAATCCAAACGGGTGTGGGGAATAGGTCGTGGAGCATGGTGTATTTAATGACCGCAGAGCGGCAGCAAAATTTTTGCCGAAGGGGCAGCGCAATTTTTTAGCTGCGAAGCAGCAGCGCAGCGATTTTTTTCGTAGAGAGCCTAGATCATCAATAACAGAGTATATAATTGATCTGTGCAGTCTATGAGCACTATGTAACGATCTTCATAGGGACTGGAATCATCCAGCATGGTGTGTATGATGCGTATGGGTTGGCCTGCGTCAATGATGTCCTGCAAGCGATCCAACTGGCTGAAACTGTAATAGAGTGTGTGCATAGTAAATACTTATATGATAGAATCCCTAAAAATGGCTGTGATCCTTACTGCATGGACTGTGTTACAAATGAGCAAAGTGGCAGCGGCCGTGCTAGTGATCGCTGCTCTATTACGACTATGCATAACTGTGTTTACTATCTAACGCACAAGGACACAGGTCTACGCTTGAGATACTATAAGACCCTTGCTGGCGCAAGAATCGCCCAACGCCATCGGAACTCTGGCTTGGGCTTCAGGCTACGCCTAGAGAGAATCAACATAGATAACTGGGAAGTAGAACGCTGCCAATTATCTGATGGCACAGTCATAGATGCTACATATGTGATCATAGAAGATACCATAGAACAAGAAGAATTGGAATAACACAGGTATGAAGATACAGGATAAACTCAATCGTAGAACCACAGTAGTAGAACTCACAGTGACAGAGTTCTTGGTGCTCATAGTGTTAGCAGCCTGGGGCACGGGCACAGTCCTACAACAGATTGGGCTATGACTGGTACACAGACCAGATCGGTGCTCAAGGCCCCGCTGCTACACATAAAACCCATGTGCAAAATCACTGATTTTGCCCAGTAAGTGTGATTTACTGACCCCCAAGTTGCGTATAGACATCTACAACGCAGGTCGATGGGCAAAAAGGGTGCAGAAAAGTGTGGTTTTGTGTGATATTGTGTGGATTTGTGTGACCATTTGAGCATAGCCTCACATACCAAGGACCATAGGAAAAATTTTTGCTTGATCTTTGATCTACACCCTGCTCAAACGAACCGTTTCCCACCATTCTCCCACCACTCTTCACAGTAGAAGCAGCGTACGAGACCGTAAAACTATGCGTATACGGTGGCCCCGCTGCGTGAGATTCTGCTATATACAGTATACACTGTGGAGCGACTGTGTCCTTACTATTACTAGCAGCCATGCTGCCTTTCATGCTTATACTCACATATGAATCTCTGTGTGCGGACTCGTGGCAGGATCGTAGATACTCAAAGATCACTGTAGCATGCATAGTCGCAGTGATCTCGGCTTTGGCCCTCTAGGCCCCGCTGCTATGTCCGGGTATTGCTGCTTGTACACTGAACGCAGGGGTCACGACTGCGTATATACTGTGGTAGACTTCCTTGGCGGGATCATAGTACAGACCAGCAGTCGATCTGTGGCTGATCGTTATTGGCTTTGGGCGCAGAAGGGGCACACGGCACGCTCACTATGGATCTTGAGTCAAGGCCCCGCTGCTGTGGCCAGGTGTTTAGCCAAAAATCGTTGACAACTGTGGGTTTTGATCATATAATATACACATGTTTAAGAAGCGAAGGTTAGCTTCAAGTAGGGAATCTATGACACTTCCAGATGAACGATATCGTGCTGTGCAGCGTACAGCAGAGTTTTTGCAGCGTCTAGCGGGTGGGCATTATGCCCGTGTGCCCAAGGCAGTTCGCGCCGAAGCTCTGGCATTGCTGCGTCACTATCCAGGATCTTGGGACATGGACCGTGCTGCGGCAGCAGCGCCCGAGGTCTTCGTCAAGCATCTAGATCCCTTGTACAAGATGGTCAAGCGCCATGACATGCAGCAGCGCATGGAGGAAGACATAGAAGAGGATCTACGTGCTGCTCGACAGCAGGGGATCATTTAACACAGGTCAGGGGCCTCTAGCTCATGTTGGTTAGAGCAGCGGACTCATAATCCGTTGGTGCCGTGTTCGACTCACGGGGGGCCCACCAAATTCTGCCCGTAGTTCAGCTGGATAGAACAACGGACTTCTAATCCGTAGGTCGGGGGTTCGAGTCCCTCCGGGCAGGCCAGGAACAGCAGCTATGATAGATCCACCAAACCCTTTCGATCCCTGGGATCAGCAGCGCAGATGGCTGCGCAACCTGTATCCCGCCGAGCGGTGGCTGGTCTACGCTGCTGCTGCGGGGGTGATAGCCCTACTAGTAATGTGGGTATTGCGCTAGCTGTGGATAAGCTGTGGACAAGTAGAGACCCTACACAGCGGTAGGGTATCGATCATTTTGGTTGACATTTTGGGTCTTCGGTGCTATACTAACAACATGAAGAAACGAATTGATCGCAATCACATCATATACGAACTGCGTGTCGCAGGCGGCAACTACATCGGTGTCACAGCTAAAACTGAAAGCACTGTATTGAAGAGCGTTCGGGCTCGTGCCGCTAAACACTACTATCGTGCCAAGACAGAGACCAAAAATTGGCTGCTCTGCGAGGCATTGCGTGAGCTAGCCAGCAAAGATGACATCGAGATCATCGTACACGAGATCATTCGCGGCAAGGCTGCGGCACACCATCGCGAAGTAGAGCTCCGCAGAGCCCTGCGTCCAACTTTAAACACAGACACTAGAGGAGATTGATATGGACTACACTGTAGAGATTTACCGTTTGGACCGTCGCTGCAAAGAGGGCATGAAGTTGGTTTCAAAGACGGATTTCGCTGCGATGACCCTGGATGCTGTAGAGCGAGCCAACCCAGTTCGCCCAGGGTACATCCGCAAGATCCACGAGACCTACGTAGTGCGCAAGAACATGATGAGCGGCGCAGAGTTCCGGGAACGCTACGATACGCCCTACTACTGCTCGCCCAGCTCGGAAAGCTACTGGAGCATGTAGGGGTTGACAGCCTGGCATTTTGGTGCTACAATATAGATACAGTTAACAAATAGGAGCGAACTATGAAGCAACTGCGATACAGAGACGCCGAGGACAACGGTCGTGGCGCCGCAATTAATGCCTACTTCCGCAACAGGGAGCTGGCCTGTACCTACACTCGAGAGCAACAGTGCCTAGCACAAAGGGCCCTAGACTTGCTAGACACTGCTTATGCATACGCAGAGTCATACATCAACTACCGTAAGAAGTTCATAGCCGTAAAAATAGAGGGTGCCATCAAGCGTGATCGTAGGCTGGCAGCAGAGGCCGTGAGCATACTAGAGGGCAAGGGCTACGAAGTGGTCTCAACACCGCAGGGCATGGTAGTGAGGATTCCACGATGAGACACTGGGAAACGCTGCTTGAAGAGGAACGTGGGGGTCTACAGATCATAGTGGACAAGACCTGGGAGGACTGCCACCCCGGGGACTGCTTCGATGACAGTGCCTACGATATCAAGGACATGTGCGAAAAGATCGATCGGGGTGACCTAGATTGGTTCATGGCCCGGGCTCGTGTACTGGTAGACGGACTAGAGATCAGCGATGCCTGCATAGGGGGTCTGCTCTACGAAGATGCCCGTGACTTCCTCAAGGACGGATTGGGCGAAGATCTTATTTTGGACGCTGTCGCTGAAGCCCAGGCTCGGTTGACAACCCTAGCCAAAAAGTTTACAATGCTAGCTATCAAACACTCATAGGAGCGATCTGTGGAAACCGTAACACTCAAAGCTGAAGACTTCCGCACTGTACACAACACACTCTGCGAGCTGCGCAACGTGGAGCAGGATCTCTGTGGCGTAATCAATGATGCGCTGCTGGGCCGCCTGCATGCTGCGATCAAACAGTTCGAAGCAGGGCTGGCAGACGCATATGCCCAGGACCATGAGGTCTTTGAGTCAAAGATGGACTACTACAGTTCTTTCCAGGGCGACAACGGACTGCGCTCGATCTGGTCGATCTACGAGCTGCCCGTGCATGGGTTCCTCGCCAAGCATCCTTACACTGCTGCACGTGAGATCTGCTATAGGGATCACTGGGGTGACCAGCCCGTGTACGAGACCATCGCTGGGGACACGTGGGCAGACCTCTATCGTGCTGCTGATCGCTGCATCCAGCGTTCGGGAGATGCCCATCATATCTTTATCGAGCACTTCTACACTGTGGCAGATCAGCCACACCAAATCCGGTTGACAACGGGCTCATAAGACCGTATAATATAGACTTGTTAAACACAAATAGGAGCGAAACATGGAAGCACAAGCCCGTGAGTATTTTGTCCGCCGTCTCAACGAAGTAGCGCAAGAGAAGGTGCAGGCCAAGGCAGTAGAACTGTTTGGACCCGCAGGCCGTCCCCAGCAACCCACGTGGGGTATGGTGTTTGAGGGCATCCGTTCCGGAGAGATCACCCTTAAAGAGGACAAGGTGGACTATACAGGTCCTTACCTCAACCCCCAGGATGTAGTGTGGCCTGCTATGGAAGCCAAGGTCGCAGAGTTGGAGGCCTACAAAGCCACTATCGCCTCTGAAAAGCAGAAGGCCATGGACTCTGTGTATTTGGATGCAGACGCACAGAAAGCCCTGGCAGACTTCCAGGGTATTTGATAAAACGGTTGACACGGGCTCCGGCCCGTGTTATACTGTAGGCACAGTGAAAGTTAAGGGCGGTACTGGCAGATCCGGATAATACCTTAATGTAGAGTCAACTAAACGCAGGCCAACTCTACGCCCATCAATTAACCAAAGGAGCGACAAATGGGAACACGTTCACGAGTAGGTGTCATGCACGGCGATGTCTGCAAGTCAGTTTATTGTCACTATGACGGTTACCTAGAGCACACAGGAGTGACCCTGCAACGATGCTATGACAGCGTCCGAGCCAACCAGCTGGTAGCTTTGGGCGACAACAGTGGTGTCCAAACAACTGTCGAAGAAATGAACTTCTACGCTGATCGAGGCGAAGACAATGTGGGCTATCAAGTAGCACACACGTTCGAGGAGTTCCTGGAACAGGTCGAGAACTGCGGGGGTGAGTATTACTATGTCATGCGTGACGGTGTTTGGTACGCTGGCTGCGTCTACGACGTTTCGGGCTTGATCAAAGGGGGCTTGGTGCCCTTGTCTGAAGCACTGGCCCAAAACACCATCGATCACCTGCTAGCAGAGGACGAATAACCCATCGTGTTGTAGGGTTATTAGGGGTTGACAACAGCCCCTAATGGCAGTATAATACATGAATGAACACACACAACAGGAGCGAACAGATGTACATCACTTTCACCGAGGGTTATTACAACATCAAGGGCCAGCCCACTAATGTTGCAGGACTCACTTTTAAACTAGTTGAAGACTACAAAGTATCCAAAGATGGCACAGGCTATGTCACTGTCGAAGGTGGCAGTCAGCCCGGCTTCCCAGATCGCTCTATCCGTATCCGTTGCGATCAGGGGGCCTACGAAGTCGCAGGCAGTGCCAAACCCATTCCAGCAGGTGTGAGCATGCTGACCGCACTCAAAAGCAAGCCTGCCAAAGACGGCTCAACTGTCACAGACTTCACACAGATCAAAGTAGGTGATGAAACTGTAGCACACGAGACCGATGAGCAGATCATCGAGCGTACTCGTATGCGCTTTGAGATCCTCAAGGACATGACCAAAGCTGTCAAAGCTGGCGATGTCCGTGCTATGATCGTCACTGGCCCTCCAGGTGTAGGCAAATCCTTTGGTGTTGAAGAAGTACTGTCCAAAGACGATCTGTTCAACACATTGGGCGAGCGTAAGCCACGCTACGAGATCGTTAAAGGTGCTATGAGTGCCATTGGCTTGTACAGCAAGCTCTATCAGTTCTCGGACGCCAAGAACATCCTTGTGTTCGATGACTGCGACAGCATCCTGCTGGACGACATTGCGCTGAACATTCTCAAGGCCGCTTTGGACAGTAGCAAGAAGCGTACTATCTCGTGGAACACTGACAGCCGTCTGCTCCGTTCAGAGGGTATCCCTGACAAGTTTGAGTTCAAGGGCGGTGCTATCTTCATCACAAACTTGAAGTTTGAGAATGTGCGTAGCAAGAAACTGCAGGATCACTTGAGTGCCTTGGAATCACGCTGTCACTATATTGATCTCAAGATGGACACAGATCGTGAAAAGATCCTGCGCATCAAACAGATCGTCAAGGACGGTATGTTGGATAGTTATGAGCTCGAAGACATCGCTAAAGACGAAGTCGTGAGCTTCATCGATGAGCATCGCGGTGTCATGCGTGAGCTGTCATTGCGTACTGTGCTCAAAGTAGCCGATCTGCGCAAGAGCTTCCCTAGCAACTGGCAGAACATGGCTCGTGTCACTGTTATGAAAGGAGCTCATTAAATGGGTACTTTATTCAAAGTCATCGGGATCGGGGCACTCATACTGTTCCTGATCTTGATCGGGCCGTTGTTGACTATCTGGGCCCTTAACACCCTGTTCCCTGTGTTGGCTATACCCTACACATTTTGGACATGGGCCGCCGCTTTGATCTTGGGGTCGCTGATTGGGCCTTCGGTCAAGGTAAAACGGTAATCTTGACTCTTGTATTATCGAAACAAAGTTGCTATAATTATTGAACGCTGAATAACAATCAATCAGCCACTTTAAAGGAAAAACAAATGAAATTTATTTCTAAAGATACAAAGACTTACAAGGTTTTCAATGCGCTGTATAACGGTGAGAAGCTCACTGCCGCTCAAGCTGAAAAGCGATTTGGTGTGAAGAACTTGGCCGCTGAAGCAAGCCGCATCCGTCAGAATGGTTATGCTATCTACAGCAAGACCCGTACTGCTGGCAATGGTGTTACTGTTACCGAGTACGAGATGGGCAAGCCTTCACGTGAGATCGTTGCTCTAGGCTACAAGGCCAAAGCAATGGGCATCACCCTGTAAGAAACAGGTTTCAAAGAACCAAGCCGATTCGCTCCCGGGGCGGTACTTTGGAGGGTGTTGTAGAAATACAACACCCTTTTTCTTTGGCCGGCACTCCCACCGGTTGACAGATTGGACGATAGGTGCTATACTATAGATTAAATAGTTAGGAGCGAATATGGAATTTACTGCTGATCAAGTCTGGGCCTGTGCCGCTGCTGCTTATCGCATCAACGGGGGCTATTGCAAGATGGACGAGTGGATGCACAATGCTACTCCTCCATACCTTGCCAAACGTGCCAACAAGGCTTTGGTCAAAGAATGGCTGCGCACCGGCAACTTCGTGGATGTCACAGAGGCCGACTACGCTGCGGGCCGTACTGCCCGGGATCACTTCAAGACCTATACTTTGCTAGCCATGACTGGTAGGCTCAACGACTTCCAGCAGACTGCTTACAAGATCGCTAGCAAGGACAAGTTCACGGGCCGTGACCTCTACGACTTCGCTGTGATCAGCTGCTTGCCCGACGTGGCCCAGCGTGATCAACAGCGTAATGATCTCAAGCGAGAGATCTATGCCTCGGAACAGCTCCAAGGAGCTGAAGGTGAGACCGTGATAGGTGATATCACAGTGATCAGCTCACGCTACAATCAGAACTACAATAAGTTCAAGATCAATGCCCGTATGGGCGAGAGCTTCATCGACTTCTGGTTCGTACGTGATCTCAAGGGTGAGCTAAAGATCAAGGGCAAGATCAAGAATGTGCGTAGTGGCGAAAAAACAACAGCCCTAAACTATGTGAAAATAATCGGTTGACAAAGAGATCAACTGGTGCTACAATAACGATACTGGGAAAGCGTTTTATAGTTTAACTTTTTTATAGCGAGGTCTTAAATGGCAAAAGCACAAGATGTATCCGTCCGCCAAGTTGGTCCAAAAGGTGCCAAGAAGGCGATCCGTAAAGCACTCAAGGTGCGTCGTCCTACATTCCTGTGGGGCCCTCCAGGTATCGGTAAGTCCGACGTGGTCAAGCAGATCGGTGAAGAACTCGATCGTGAGGTCATTGACGTCCGCCTGGCTCTGTGGGAACCCACTGACATCAAAGGTATCCCCTATTACAATGCAGACTTGGGCAAGATGGTTTGGGCCCCTCCTGCAGAACTGCCTGTGGACCCTGACAGCAAGGCAATCATCTTCCTGGACGAGCTGAACTCTGCTCCTCCAGCCGTTCAAGCCGCGGCCTATCAGTTGATTCTGAACCGTCGTGTTGGCACCTATGTCCTGCCCAAGGGTGTTGACGTTGTGGCCGCTGGTAACCGTGAAGGTGACCGTGGTGTTACCTATCGTATGCCTGCTCCGTTGGCTAACCGCTTCGTCCACTTGGAAATGAAGGTGGACTTCGATGACTTCCAAGACTGGGCTACCCTTAACAAAGTCCACCCTGATGTTGTGGGTTATGTTGGTTTCGCCAAGCAGGACCTCTACGACTTCGATCCGAAGAGTGCCTCCAAAGCGTTCGCAACTCCTCGCTCTTGGGTGTTCGTTAGCGATCTGTTGTCAGACGATGATGTTGACAACGATACCCTGCAGAACTTGATCGCAGGTGCTATCGGTGACGGCTTGGGCAATAAATTTATGGCTCACCGCAAGATCGCAGGCAAATTGCCTAAAGCAGATGACATCCTCGACGGTAAGGTCAAGGACCTGCAGATCAAGGAAGTGTCAGCGATGTATTCTTTGACCGTTTCATTGTGCTATGAGCTCAAGGATCGTGCAGAGAAGAA
>JACCDO010086615.1_pt1 | contig 11390 bp, 13 predicted proteins | sample 7446101 | NCBI WGS metagenome assembly JACCDO01 (sample SAMN15323440, study PRJNA562643) | freshwater metagenome | isolation source: river surface water | place: USA:Blue River Watershed | collected 2017-08-16
CGTCGGTTAGAGCGAATTTTCGACAAATATAATCCGCAATACGACTTGAGGGTGGCAAGGTCGGGCAGCGTGGGCATGGGCTTAGCCATCGCTCGGGAAATTGTTTTGGCTCATGGGGGTCGCATTTGGGCGGAAAGCGAAGTAGGGAAAGGTTCCCGCTTCAGCTTTGAAATTCCAGCACTGGAGATGGGGGAACAACATGGCGCGCATTCTCGTAGTGGATGATGAAAAGAGCATTCTCGACACCATTGAGGCTTCTCTGCGTGAGCAGGGCCACTCGGTCGAGACCGCCGATAGCGGCGAGATGGCCATTGCTTTGATGCGAAAGCAGGTGCCAGACATTCTTCTGACTGACCTGCGAATGGACGGAATGAGTGGCTTGGATCTGCTGGGTAAAGCGCGTGAGTATTTTCCGGGCGCAACCGTCGTGATCATGACTGCCTTCGGCAGCATCGATACGGCCGTATCGGCTATGCGGAGTGGGGCATTCGATTATTTGGTGAAGCCCTTTACGCCCGAGCAGCTCGATCACCTGATTGCACGAATCGTAGAGTTTCGGAAACTTCGGGAAGAGAACATTCGCCTGAAGGATCAGGTCGAAGTGTTGAGCGAGCCTCAGGCCATTTCTAGCCGAAACCCTCGGATGCATAAGCTTCTGGAAACGGGAAAGAAAGTTGCCGCAACCGATTCCTCGGTTTTGATCACGGGCGAAAGCGGCACCGGAAAAACGCTCTTGGCGAAAGTGATTCACGACTCGAGTCCACGGAATCGCGCGCCTTTTGCGGTGGTGAACTGCGCCACCCTTTCAGAGAACCTGCTCGAGAGCGAGCTCTTCGGTCACGTCCGAGGCGCCTTTACGGGAGCTGTGAAGGACAAGCTCGGCCGCTTGCAGGCAGCCGAGGGCGGCACGGTGTTCTTGGACGAGATCGGCGAGATCTCTCCGCATCTTCAGACCAAGCTTCTTCGCTTCCTTCAAGAGCGGGAGTTTGAGCGGGTGGGTGACACAAAGACCATTCGCGTCGACGTGCGAGTCATTGCTGCGACCAACAAAAACCTCGAGCACGAAGTGAATGAAGGGCATTTCCGGGAAGATCTTTATTTCCGGCTCAACGTCATCGAACTTCACATGCCGGCTCTCAGACAGCGCCCAGAGGACATTCTCACCTTGGCTGAGAGCCTCCTTGCGCGTGCTTTTGTTGCGAACTCGCGGCCGGCGCGTCCATTGGATGATCAGGCTCGACGCGCCATCCTTGCATATTCATGGCCTGGCAATATCCGAGAATTGAAAAATGCCCTGGAACGCGCCGCCATTCTTTGCTCGGGCGACACGGTGACTTTGGATGATCTCCCCGAGCGTGTGGTCGAAAACTCGCTGGGGATATCGACTCAGCCGCAAGGAACCGGCCCTGGTCTCACGACTTCGACCGATGCGATGAGCTTGGATTCCTTAGAGAAGGTTCACATTCAGCAGGTACTGGGTACGGCGCGCACGCTTGAGGAGGCCGCGAGTATTCTAGGGATCAATCTTTCGACGCTGTGGAGAAAACGGCGTCGTTACGGGCTGGAGTGAGTTCTTTAGAACAGCTTTTCGCTCTGGCACCCCGGTTGCAATCTACGCTCCCCGCCAGCCGGCCATTTCGGCCGCGCTGGGTAGGAAAGAAAATTTCACGGGGAGGAATGCGTGATGTCCTTGAGCCAGCGTTGGATGTTCTTGGGTGCAGTGATGATGGTGGCGGTTTCGGGAAATTCCCGCGCCGACGATGTTTTGAACGACAAAGGAGACAAAGGGGATAAGGGTGCGGGTGTGCCTCAGGCAACTCGTGCGCTGACGTGGCAGGATTTTCGCGAAGCTTGCCGTCATCCGGCTCAGTTCGGGAGCCAGCGTGCTCCGCAGAACGTGAAAGTGCTTTGTACGAATCAACAGACCACTTGGGTGGCTGCTCCGTCGGGTGAGGTGAACCTGCAAGGCGCTCGTCGTCTGACGATCGCGGTGACCTCGGACAAGTACCACGTCGCTCCTTTCGCGGCAGAGGTGCCAGTGTATTCGAAAGTCGGCAGCTGTTCGCGATTCCGCGAGGTCGTGGAAACCTACACGGCACCTGAGCGTGTCGTGAGCTGCGATGAGATTCTGGGCTACAAAGGCGAACTGGCCGATTTCTGCGCTGAAGAAGTGGATAAGTCCAAAGGCAATGACTCGAAGCTGATTCAAACTTTGGAAACGGGCCGGATGATCGACACCTGTGGTGGCAATGCTTCCGGTGGCGCGGCTCCGAAGCCTGCTGGGCGTAAGCTCTGAGGCGAATGGTTTCGTCTTGAAGCGAAGTCCAAGCGAGAAGTGACCGGGAAAGACCCGGAGGTGAGCGCCGGTTTCCGCTCGCTTCCGGGTCGACTCACGAGGAAAATACACGATGTCGCAAGCCGATGGCCCGAAGCGAGTCAGGCTGAGTTTTCAGGTCGTGAGTTGCGCGCTTTTGCTTTCCGCGACTCTTTCTTGCGGTCGCCCCGAGTCGCCCCATCCCGCTGCGCAGTCCGAACCTGAGAGTGGCATTCGGGCGCCGTGGCGGCCCACGACTCCGGGACGTTCCGTGCTCGCTGATTACGGCCCACTTCGAGTTCCATTGACAGGACGTGTGGAGCGCGAGTCTGAACTGAAACCATGGTCGTCCTATTTTTTTCCGCTCCGCGACCCGATCTTATTCGGCAATGAGCGGGGTGACCCGAGTTCCGATTCCCCTTTGGCAAAATTCGACACCGCTTTGAAGCGCGCTCGCATCACCGAAGGATCGGCAGCACAGGAAGAAAAGCAAGCGTGGGACCTTGGCGGACGTTGGGCTTCTTCGTGGGAAGGACTTTGTCACGCTTGGGCGTTCGCTTCTCTTTTGGAACCTGAGCCGCGCGAGGCGCGCGTGTGGCAGGGAGTCTCTTTCAGTGTGGCAGATCAGAAAGCGCTCCTTCTGAAGACTTACGAGTTAGCTCAGCCAGAAATTCACTACGGCGTGAATTTCCGTGTGGGTCCGGACGCCGACTGGACGGCGATCCACGCCGAAGAATTTCACCGCTTCGTTCAGGCCGAGCTCTTGGAAAGAGGAAACCCGTTCATCATGGACTCCGACCCGACGGACCAGATCTGGAATTATCCGGTCTGGTACGCTCGAACCGAGTACCGTTTGGATGCGGCAGACTCGACTCGGGTTCATGTCACGACTCGCTTAGCGGCCGCGGGTCTTTGGGATCGCTCGGAGCGCGATCGCGCAGGCTCTGCGCTTCATCCGTTTGAGTACACTTACGACTTGATCGGAGCGCCCACGGGCGATGGGTTCGTCGAAGTCGTCTATGGGGAATGGACTGGGAATTCCTATCGCTTAGCGCATCCGAATTACCTGATTCCGATGCCTCAAAAGCTGAAGCGCGAAAGCTTGAATCGGTATCTCACGCCCGAACGGGTGGACCAGGTGCTGGGCCGATCTCCAACCCCCTGATTTTAGCTGCGACTTGGGCATCCTTCGCGTGCCGCTCGCGAAGCGGCCGCATCGATTCGGTCGGCGACCTCTTTTGCGGCGGCTGGATCACTGATGCGAAGGGTGCAGGCCTCTCGCTGGCTCCCGTTCCACTTCACTTCAATGAAGGGAAGGCGCTCGAGGTCGCGCGTCAGGTAAACTTTATCGTCCATTCCGGCGGTTCTCGAAAGCGGCACGCAGAGCGGCTCGGGCCCGGTCACCGGAGCGCTGGCTAGGGCGCGGTTCATGGCGCTCGCTAGCTCATTCCATTCGCCGATTTCAAAAGGACCTGATTCAGGTCGGAAACGGCACAAGTTCTTATCGACTTCGAAGTGTCCCGTGGGCTTCAGCTTCACCTCGACGGCATAGCGCTCGACGCCGCTGACCAGGACGCCTTCCCAGCCCTGGGCTTCGACGAAGGCTTCGGGTGTATTGCCCAGAGACGTGTCTAAGCTATCGCGGATGCGGCAGCCCGAGAGGCCCGTCATCAAGATCCACGCACTCAAGGTCGTCCAGCTCAAACTCGTCGTGAAGTTCCGCATCGGAATTCACGGAGGGTGCAAGGACGAAGCCGCTTGACCTCATCAGAAAAGGACCGAGGTGCTTGCGCCCCTTTTCAGGATTCGCGAGCGGCCTCGGCCCGAAGGGTCATGAATCGTTACGGAATCAATGACTGAATGCGGAAGACCGGAATGCTGCGGAGACCTGGCAAGAACCTTGAACACACGACGGTGCGCCGCGATCGGATTGACCACCGATCAGGCCCGGGCAACCGCTTCGGAAGAGCGAGTTTCCGCAAGCGGCTTTGGCGGCTTGAAGGGAGGTCAGCACCGAGCGCTGTGCCGAGCTCCAGACTTCGCGGTTCACGACCGGGATCGTCGGAGTCCAAGTGCACTGATCGATGGCGACGTATCCCACCGTTCCAGCAGGAATGACTTCTCCCGAGGGGTCGAGGTACGTGCAGTCGGAATCCTGGGAGCAACGAAGGCTCGGTGCGATCAGCGCTTTCGCATTTTGAGACGCCGTGATGCAGGCATTGGGAAACGGAGTCGGATAGTGATTTCTCAACAGGCGAAGCACGCTTTGGTGAAAGGCCGCCGCTTGGTTTCCGTCAGCAGTGATGTGGCAAAGCTGTCCTGATTGCGTAGTGATCCACTCGCGTCCCGCGCCTGCTCGTGAGACCTCGATCACTTCGCGTTCGTCGGCCAATTGAATCGAAGATTGGCACTCCGGATCAGGATTGGTTCGAGCCTGTACGCCGGCTTCTAAGCTCTGAATTCCTGCTTGAAGGGTTCCCAGTTCTTCTGCGTTCAAGTGACCGTTCCAGACTTCTTGGTGAGGGCCTGGACCTGCTTGGAAAGAGCCATCTTCTTGAATCGTGAAGCCGTAACCTCCCAGGCAGCGTTCAGGCTCAGCACAGCGATTTTCATAATGGAGTTTCCAAGTGGTTGCCGAAGCGGGCTGGGGAGTCGAATCAGGCATGCGGGTGATGGAGCGATTCGAAGAACAAGCGGTGAAGCTGGATAGTGCCAGCAGAGTCAGGAAAGGCGCGATCGTTCGATTTTTCATAGATTTTCCTCCGGCAGAGTTACGGGGACCGCGGTTGGAACAATGGGTCGACCGGTCTGTTGGGGGCTGCGTTGTGCAACCCGGATGCCGCAGCTAGAATCGAAAGATGCTCCGAAGAATCACCGCAATTGGGATTGCGCTTTGTGCGGGAATTGCCTGTAGTTCCGCGCCAAAATCAGTGCAGAGCGTGGAAAAATTCTCACCAACGACACTCCGTTTCCGAGGTGCGGGTACGGCAGATTTCAAGAGCCGGGGATTGCCGGCTGCAAGGTGGGATTGCGAAACGCCGCGGGAAGCTTTTGCCCGCTTTGATTTTCAGCAGCTCCAAGCCTGCCTTGCTCGGGTTCCAGCGGGTCAAGTGCACCGCTTTCGATTGTCGCGAGACAATGAACCAACGTTAGTCATGGAAGAGCCGGAAAAGGCGCCCGAGTGCCTGCGTCACCGACTGGGACGTATCCCAGTGCCGCGCGAAGTGGTCTTTGTTGCGCCATCGGATCAGTCGCCCCAGGGACGAGAATGCTGGGCTTCGCGCCTGGATTTGGAACGCGAGGAGTGGAAAGGGCTTCCGCGTCCCGGCCAAGGCTACGTTCTGAGTCTTTCGTTTCCCCTTCAGCCGCTGCCCCAGGACGCGGAGGAAACGCAGCGCTGGTTGACGGCTTTGGCGCTGAGCCCCCTTTACGAGGAGTCAGGTCGAAAGCTGTTTGGGGTCCGAGTTCCGGAAACGATTTGCCGCCAGTGCTTGGGCGAGAAAGCGTATTCCGAAGCGGGCGAGTCAGGTACCCTGTGGCCTTGATGCGCTCGAGCCCTTGAGATAGGGTCCCGGCCCATGTCGATTTGGATCATCTTGAGCTGGGTGGCTGTTGCGATTTTGACCGCGATCAACGTGGGCGTGTTTCTGAAAATGAAGCAGGCCAGCGAGCAGATGATGAAGATGGCTTTCCCCAATGCGAAGAACATGGGCGACGCCATGGCTCAGATGCAGCAGATGATGGGCGCATTCGGCGGTAGGCCAGGAATGGGCGGACCGGGCGGAAATCCGTTTGGCGCAAGTGGCGCGAACCGCGAAGCTCAGCTGAAGTCGGCTATGGAGATGCTCAAGAACCTTCAGCAGAAGAGCGGCCCGAAGGGCCGTTAACTGCGGCTGGAGCGCTCCCGCGATTTTTGCGCTCGGAGCGCTTTCGGTTCAGAAGGAGTCCAAAAACGCGTCTCAGCTCGGCGGAGGCGCGTGCCGAGTCACCCAAGCCTTCGAGGGCTTCGGCCAGGGACTCGGCCGTCGAAACGCATTCACGGCGAGGCTCGCGGCGCAATTCGCGGTACTGAGAAGGCGTGGCAGGCGTCAGAATGGCGCGGCGGCATTTCAGCAGCCAAGCGTTTCGCCACCAGAGGGTCTTTGCTTGGCTCCAGGTACCGTCCAGCACGATGATGCCCTCAAGGCCCCGGATGCAGTCTTCAGCGTCGGGGAGCGGCTTACCGGCTTTGTCGGTGAGGGTGACCGGGCCGGTGGGCTTTCCCTTCACGCCGCTTCCTAAATAGAGCACGGCCCAGCGCTTGGGCTCTGCAGGCTTTCCTAAAGCTTGCGCCAGATTTCGCCAGGACAAGCCCACAACGAGTTTTGACTGAGGCAAGGTCAGCTCAGAAAGCCGCGCCGAACCCAACTCTTGATCGGGCTCCTGCGGGTGCTGAAGGATCAGAACCTGAAGTCGCGTTTTCTGAGGTTGGATTTCTGAGCAAACGCAAAGCGCAGGGCGCTTGGCACAACGGGGGCACTCTTGGACTTCCGGCTTCATGCAGGCGGAAGCCTTAGCACGTCGGCGTGGGCTTGTCCTTGCTCCAAGAGCCGATCCAAGCGTCCTCTTCACGCGAGACGATCCCATGACCGAGCAGCCGGATTCCCAAGCGAGCGGAGAGGCTTTCCACTTCCCGAGTCAGATTCAGATCCTCGCGGGAAGGCGTCAGGTCACCCGACGGATGGTTGTGGAACAGGTAGAAAGCTTGTGGCCGAAGGGTGAGGAGACGCGAGAAAAGCTCCAGCGGGTCCGTATGAACGGTGTGGCGAAGGCCCCGTTCGACCAGGCAGAACGTCCCGACTTCGCCCGAAGAGTAGACCGGAACAAAGCCCAGCCACTCATTCACGTCCTGGCGCCTCTCCCAAGGCACTTGCGATAGGGCCTTCCAAGGCAAGGTTTTGGGCTCAAAATGCAGGTGCGCGCTTCTGCGGAGGCGCGCACGGTACCCGTCGTACCGGCGTCCGAGTTCAAAAGCGGCAAGGACTCGGGCTCGAGGCGTCGCCCCCATTCCCGGAATCTCGTTCATCGGAGCCTGTGCAGTCGATTCCATCGCATTGAAGAAAGCGTGTGACTGCTCGGGCTCGGGAAGATCGGTTCCGACTCGTTCGAGAATTTTAGAAGCCATCTCTAAGGCTTCGTCAGTCGGGTCGCTTCCATCGCCGGTGACGAGAAGGGCAAGGCATTCTCGTAAGCTCAGCGATACAGCGCCGTTGTTGAGGCAGCGCTCTTGGGGAAGTTCTTGGGACGGAGTTTTGCTTTTTCCAAAAGTGGGTTGATCCATGCCCGGGCCTTAAGCAAGGATCGGGCCGCTCTAGAGGCCCTTCTAGAGGATTTTAGCGTTCGTTTACCGGACGTTGGTTCGAAGTTGAGACTTCGATGTTCTTTTCGAAAGTCTTCTTCGCCACCGGATCGCCCTTTTCATTGTACTGAATCCACGTTCCCGTCTTCAGTCCTTGGTCGAAGTGGCCTTCCAGAATTAGGCGTCCTTCGGAATCGCGTTCCTGGTATAGGCCGTGATTTTTCCAGGTAAAACCCACCTTTTTCTGAGTGCAGACTTTGTCCGTCTTCAGAGGGTTACTCCACGAGATGTCACCTGCTTCGGCGCAAGGTTTGCGAAGACTCGAGCAGCCGGTGCCCAGCACCAGGCCGAGCAAAACGAGCAGACTGTTTTCGGTGCGGAATTTTTTCGGCATGACCTTTTTAGGATGCGTCCGGCTTCGGGGTTTTGGCAACCCCTGTGGTAAAGAGGTTCACGCATGAACCAGAAGTCTACTTCTGCAACCACTTCGAAGTCGAAAGCCCGTCCTAAATCGCCTCGCGTAGTGAAAGCCAAAGCCTCGTCTGCAGTGAAGCGCCCCAAGGCGCGGCCGGACGTCTTTGTGCTTTATGAGAGGGCCGTTCAGAGTCCGGTTTTGCACGTGGAACTGTTCCACCAGATGTATTCCACCGTTCGTCCGGGCAAGAAAGCGCGAAGCCTTCGAGAAGATTTCTGCGGCACTTTTGCCATTTCTTGCGCTTGGGCAGCTTCCGATGAAAACAACACGGCAGTCGGGGTGGACTTAGACGGTCCCACGCTTGAGTCGGGCCGAAAACGAAACCTCTCGGCGCTTTCGCCTGCGCAACAAGCGCGGGTTCAGATCCTTCAGGCCAACGTGCTCGAGGTCAAACCCAAGGCGGCCGACGTCTTGGCGGTCTGCAATTTTTCTTTTTACATCTTCAAGCAGCGTCGCCTGCTTCTGGATTACTTTCGCGCTTGTCTGCGCGGTCTCGCAAAAGACGGCATTCTGATCCTGGAAATGTCAGGCGGGCCGGGAATGGTCGAAACCACCCGCGATCACAAGCGTATCCGTCGTAAGGACATGCAGCCTTACCAGTACACTTGGGATCAGAAGTCGTTTGACCCGATCTCGAATGAAGCCCATTACGCCATTCACTTCCGGATGGCCGACGGAACGGTGATTCGCGACGCCTTTACTTATGATTGGCGGCTTTGGACCATTCCAGAAGTGCTTGAGCTCCTCGAAGAAGCCGGCTTCTCAAAGAGCGTCGTATTCTGGGAAAAGGAAATCGATGGTGAGGGAACTGGTGAGTACGTGCCGACGGAAAAAGGCACGAACGATTACTCTTGGTGCGCCTATATTGCAGGCCTTCGTTAAGGGCTGGTCGGGAGCCGAGTGACTTCGGTTCCGGTGTAATAGAATTTCAGGATCTCTTCCGCTTTCCAGCCCCGAGTGGTCGCGAGCGCCCAAGCGCCGTACTGGGCCATTCCCACGCCGTGCCCCCAGCCGCGCCCTTGAAAAACGGTGCCGCTACCATCGCCTTTTGACTCGACCTGAAACAGAGTGCTCCGAAGCCCCAAAGCCAAGCGCACTTGGGGGGCAGGGATCGAAGCCGTTTTTCCCGATTTCAGTCGGAAGTGGACCAGGCTTGCGCGCCCACTCGCCCAGCGCTCGGAATCTCGGACTTCCACGGAAGTGATGGTATCCGAGGGTCCGATCCAGGCACGTTCGCGAGCAACCCGTTCTAATTCAGGCGTGGTCCATTCCTTGGTCCAGCGCGTGGGAAACGCTTCGCTGTCGTAGACTTCTGCGCGCGCTTGGCAGTAAGGCAACTCGCTTCCCCAGGCATTTTTGGCCGACTCGGTGTGCCCCCCGCTATCGGCCGAGAAATAAGCACGGATGACTCGCCCCTCGTAAGTCACGATCTGCCCGGCCGTGGCCTGGACTGCGCGATCGGTTGCGGGGACTGCTTTGGTCAGGCCTAAGTAAGCTTGCGATTGAACCGTGTCGTCTAAGTGAAAGGCTGGGGCTGGACTGCCCGGAGGCAGAGCCTCCAGTTTTGTCGCGACTTCGTGAAACGCATAAGTTCGCGCGGCGATGGCCTGCGCTTTCAGCGCCTCTTCCGGCCAGCTCGAGGGCACTTCGGTCGGAACCACTCCTTGAAGGTATGTCTCAAAAGGGAGCTCGTTCACGACTTCGAGAAAAGCTGTGCCCGAGGCGTCGCTGCGGGGGTTCAGATGAAACCGCCCAGTGTAGCGAAAGGCTTTGAGCGTGGGCTCGCGAAGGACGGTGACGGGAGCCCCCCCGCAGTCCAGAGTTTTCGGAGAGCCGAGTTCCTGCGCGCGGACCACGAGGCCTGCGGCCGGAAGGGGCGCTGGCCCGGCAGGCGGAGCCGCGCCCGGGGCGGAGTCGAGTAGGCGGCACGGGCCGGGGCTTTGGAAAGTCACTGTATCGATCACGGTCTCGCGGCCTTGGGGAACCGAGTAGGTACCCAAATGCGGAAAGATGCGGACTCGAATGGTGTCCGCCTGCCACTGCGTAGGCAGGGGGTCCGAAGCGGGAAGGATCAGCGCACCGAGGATGCCCAACACCTCAGTGAGGTCCTTCATTCTTCTTCAGTCCCTGTAGATCGCAAATCGTTCAAAGCGTCCCGAGTCGTAATTTGCGATCGAAAGCCGAATTCTCGGCGGAAAGGCTGATCAGAAATCACGACCGGGAATCGAAAGTAGTCTGCCAAATGAAGGGGGAATCCTAAGCCTCGAAGCGGAAGTCCGAGTGGGCTGACCAGAAGCTGCGCAAAAGGAACGGCTTTCGCGCCGGCAAGGCGAATTGCGCGCGTAAACGGAACCACGCCTTCGCCCGCCACGTTGTAAACGCCTCGTTTCGGGCACTCGAGTGCGAGCTTCACGGCGCGAGCGAAATCGGCTTCATGAAGAAATTGCATGGGCGGATCAAAGCCCAAAGAGTAGGGGCAAAAGCGACTGCGAAGGAACGTCGAAATTCGGTTTCGGATGCTCGGGCCGATGACGTTGCAGGGCCGGAGAACGACCACTCGAATTTCAGGATGTTTGAGAAGAAACGCCGTGGCCGTGTTGTCGAGTTCGACCGCATCGACAAGCTCTGGAAACGTATGGCTCGCGCGAAGCGGATCGTCCTCGCTCAGGTAAAGCGGATTGTGAGGATGAGCGCCGTAGACGTGGAAAGAACTACAAACCACGACGTTCTGAACGCGGTGACGCGCGCAAAGTTCAAGCAAGTGGCGGGTGCCGAGGACATTGACGTTGAAACGATCGGAATCTTTCGCCAGGTAGCCGAGTGGCAATCGTCCCAGGTGCAGGACGGCATGAAAATCATGCTGCCGGAAAAGCTCGTCGAGCCTTCGACTGCGGTAATCCATGGAAGCAAATTCACCGGGGAAGCGGATTCCATTGGGCAAAGGCCTGGGATCGATCCCAACCAAGCGGTACTTACGGGCCAGAAGATCGACCACCAGCTGGGCCAATCCGCCCGCAACTCCCGTGATCAGCAGTTTTGGCTTGAGCTCAGTTTTTTCCATCGACCGGAATCTCTTTCTCTTGCCCATCCTCTTTTGTAGAGGGCTCGGGGTCGGTCTCGATCGTTGTTTCAGCGTGGGCACCCGAGCCCGTGAACAAACGATCACCGCGAAGGCGCAGACCTTCACTGAGTTCAGCTTGAACCGCTGCGCGCACGCGCTCGACTTTCAATTCAATCTCGGTATCGGGCGCATCGGGATCGCC